>Ga0315284_10000964_pt1 | contig 39920 bp, 36 predicted proteins | sample YL17G09_16_MG_FD_203696 | JGI IMG/M metagenome (GOLD analysis project Ga0315284, IMG submission 203696) | Sediment microbial communities from Yellowstone Lake, YNP, Wyoming, USA - YL17G09_16 | ecosystem: Environmental > Aquatic > Freshwater > Lake > Sediment | place: USA: Wyoming | collected...
GGCAAGGCCTTGGTTCGTAGTAGATGACGAGGGCCATGCCGCTCGGACTAAGCCCGGAGACGCTTACCCACGGCGCTTTGACACCGGTCAGAAGGCGCAGGTCTGGGCGAATAAACTCAATGCCAGGGCGAGGGGGGATGGCACTCATGGGACTTGAGTGGCGCACCTACCTCTCCGATCTGCTCTCCGGCCCTTTCGAGGGTCGGGGCGGCAATCGCGCCCTCTGTGGCGCTCTCGGGATACACCCCGTGACCCTCAAGTTTTGGAAGAGTGGTCGGGCCTCACCGACCTACGATCACCGCCAGGCGCTTGAGAGGGTCTGGCGAGAGAAGTGCGGGAATACCACTGGTGGGCGGTGACAACTGACTCGTGTCACCAACCTGTTTGGTGACAGGGGTGAGGGTTCGCCCTCCGCGCATGGCGCGACAACTCCGGCAGAGGCCGGGACCGGGGCATTGCCCCAGAGGTGACAGAATGAAACCGTTTGATACAATTGAGGTCCATGACGGGAAGCGGTACAACACCGCGACGGCGACCCTCCTGGCGGGGAATGACTTCTGGGATGGGCATAACTGGGAGAGGGGCGGGACGAATCTCTTCCTGTTCCGAACGCCGAAGGGCGCTTACTTCACGCAGTCTCGGAGCCAGTGGCAGGGAGCCAACGACGGGCAGTTGCAACCCCTGACCGAAGCCGAGGCCGTGAGCCTGTTCGAGACACTGCGAGAAAAGCGCGTTGATTTCGAGGAGGCATTCCCTGGCCTGACCCTCGAGGACGCCTGAGGGTTGACTCCTGCCGGGGCAAGAGGTCCCCGGTAGGGGTGAGTCCTAACAGCACGAGTGAATCATGAGAAATAAAATGGGCGAAGGCCTCCTCCATCCGAAGCCGATCCGCCTCCTGCGACCCATGTGGGAGACGGGTCTCTTCCTCAACTGCAACGTCTACTGGGACTGCCCCACGGCCTGCCGCTATTGCTTCTCACGCCTGAATCGCATCGGTCACAACGTGGTCGGCAAGTCCGCCACCAACAAGGCTCTCGGCACCTTGACCGGATTGGTCAACAAGGCCTTTGGCCCGAAGTACGATCCGACCGACGCGCTGCAGTTCTTCCTCCATGAGCACTACCCGGTCATGGTCTCCAACAACTCCGACCCGCTCTCTCAGTTGGAGGTGGCGCACGGCTACACCCGCCAGTATCTTGAGGTCCTGGCCGACTGCGGCTCCCCCGTCAATCTGCTCAGTAAGTGGGCCGGCTGGGAAGGCCTCGACCAGGACGCCTACCTCGCCACCTTCAAGCGGTTCGACCGCTTCTGGGCCTCCATCACCATCACGGCGGATAATGATGCCTCCCTCGCCAAGTGGGAGCCGGGCGCTCCCTCGTTGGAGGTGCGCCTCAAGATCATCCGCCAGCTCACGGCGGCGGGGATCGCCGTAGACGTTCGGGTGATCCCCTTCTTCTTCACCGACAGCTTCCCTGGCGGCCCGTGGGATGACGGGACCACCTATCGGCCCTTCCTCCAACAGATCAAGGAGGCGGGGGCCTTCGGCGTCTCACTCTCCCACCTCGACTTCTCGATCTATGACGCCTACGCGATAGATGAGACCTGCAAGCAATACGTTAGGCAGCATGAGTGGGTCTGCTCACAGCTCGACAAGCCCTGGGCCTACTTCCGCCCCGACCCCTCCATTATGGCGGAGGTCTCGCGGATATGGTATGAAGAGGCTACCTCCCTGGGGCTGAAGTGCGGCGTCCACCAGGCAGTCAATTCGACGACTTGCCGAGAGGGGGACCTCTACTGCGCGGTAGTCGGCCCGGACTGGCTCGACCTCTCCCTCTCATGGGTACGGGCGGCGCAGGACTTCCGGTGCTTGCAACGGCAGTATGGTGCTCTGATCGTCGCCACCTCGCGGCAAGTAGCTGAGGCCATAACCGCCGAGCACCGGCACGCCGATCATCAGTTCTCGTGGAAATCCTGGCGGGATACTTTGCCCTCTCATGCTACAGGCGATATGGACTACGAGGCACGGTGCGATACCATGCCCCGGCAGGTTTCCCTCGCGGACATCATGGCTTTCCAGATGGACGAACTCACCTGGCCCGACTCAATCCTGGCTGACCTTGCTACGGCCCCGGTCTCCGTGGAGGCTGGCAACCAACTCTACGACGAGGAGGGCGGTTTTGCACTTTAGGCCAACGCGGTGCGCCCCTAAGTCACCGCACCATAAGAGACCCGCCGCCATCGTAGGCCAACGCAAGTTGGTGGGCGGTGGGTAGACATTCCAGCCTCGCCCTCGCCGGCGGGGCTTTCCGCGTTTTGAGGCACCGATGAACTACCTCTACTCGCTCTGGATGTTGACAGTCAACTAGACACCTGCACTTCAGCCAATCCACGAAGCCGGCTGGTGCTGGAATGACGGGTGGCGGTCCTAGCCGATGTATAGAATCTACAATAGTGATGATGCAGAAGGCGCAGTCGTAGAATCGGCGCCCGCTTGGGAGGCAGGTGGGATTGAGTGTCCTCCGACGGGCACTATCACGGTCGTCAGGAGAGACGGCGTGGGGTGGCCAGGCCGATACCCAGTCCGGCCTTCGGCGGCAGACCTGAGCCTTTATGAACGTTTCCTCCGACCGGTCAAACTCATCGAGGACCTCGTCAACGAAGTGCGGGATTCTCCGGGATAAGGGAAGCCGATGTACTGCGCGGACTGCGACGACTGCTGCGACGCCAGCAACGGTGACGGCTTCTCGCGGCACGTCTGCGCCTATACCGGCGTGACCGTCTACCCGGCGAAGTATGCCAACCCGGCCGGTCACCTCGCGGTCGGGGACCTGAAGGACGCCATCTGCCCCCGACGGTTGGAGACGCTACTATACAGCCACGCGGGTCGGATGCTGACGCGGGGCATCCTGGTGGCGGTGGCGGCGCGGGGAGAGTTGCGGCGGCTGCTGGGTTGCTACACGGCGAGGGAGGCGGTGCTGTTGGAGGGGTTGGCGGCTTCAAGAGCGGCCAAGTTGCCCAGATAATCAAGTTGACCCTACCCGGTGAGGGTGGAGACAGCGGCTGGCTTCGTATGGGAGGGCCAAACCGGAACAAGTGGTTCAACCTCAGGCGGCTGGCATGGGATAAGCCTTCACCGGTACTGACGCAAACTGAAGGCAGCAGTTGCCTGATACATCCTGACCTTGACCGGGCTTGCAACCTGCAGGAGCTTAGACGTATCTGCACCTTTCCTGATGAGTTCCAACTCTTTGGCCCATACCGGGACGGTAAGAGGCGGCTTGGCAACTGCGTCCCTCCCCGGTTTGCACAGGCCATAGCGGAAACGGTGCGTGATGGCGTCTTGGGCAAGCGGGAGTTCACCTACGTCTCGACCTTCGCCGGCTGCGGCGGCTCCTCCCTTGGCTACAAGTGGGCCGGTGGCAGGGGCCTCCTTGCCATCGAGTTCGACGCCAACGCCGCCGCGACCTACCGGGCCAACTTCCCGGAGACGCCGGTGCTGGAGAGGGACATCCGGACGGTCATGGCGGAGGAGGTCCTGGAACTGACGGGCCTCAAGGTCGGGGAACTTGACATACTGGATGGGTCACCGCCCTGCCAAGGGTTCTCGACCGCCGGCAAGCGCAAAATGTCAGACCCGCGCAATGACCTCTCCTACGAGTTCGCCCGCCTGGTGGATGACCTCCAGCCGAAGGCCTTCGTCATGGAGAACGTCAGCGGCCTGGTCAAGGGCAAGATGCGCTACCTCTTCCGGGACATCATGACGCGGCTGAAGGCGACGGGATACGCCGTGCGATGTAAACTGCTGAATGCCATGTACTTCAACGTGCCGCAGAGCCGGGAGCGGCTGATATGGATAGGGGCAAGACCAGACCTAAGAGTGATTACCCATGACTGAGCAGCCCGACGCGACAACCGAGGAGGAGGCGGCACCGAAGCGCGACTGGGCAGGTATCGCTCTTGAGTATGAGACGACGCCTGTCACCCTTCAGGAGTTATCCGAGAAGTACGGTATCCCCATGCCGACCGTTACCTGGCATAGTGCGCAGGAGGGATGGGTTGGACGTCGTCAACACTTCTTAGAGAAAACTGCTGAAGAAATCCGGCGCAAAATCAGGTTGCGCTATACCCAGGAGGCCATCCGCGACTACGATCGGATAGAGGGCGCGACTATCCAGGTAGTCAAGCAGATCGTAGCGGGCAAGCCGGTCAAGTTCGTGGATAAGGACGGGAAGGTAGTCCAGTTCACGGCGATGTTGGAGGCCAACTCCCTGGACGCGGCGGCGAACGCGCTCATCAACCTGGTCAAGGCCAAGGCGAACTTGGCTGGCGTGCCAAGCGAGTTCACAAAGACGGAAGTAATTGGTGACCTGAAGCATACGGTCCGCATTGACCTGAGCGGGATGACCGATGACGAACTCGACCAGTACGAGCGAAACCTCCTTGCGCTCTGTGAAGGAAGAGAAGACGAACCGCCAAGTGGCGAAGGCAGCAGGTAAGGCACCCATCAATCCCAAGGCCTTCGCCCTCGCCCACATGCGTACCGAGCGCGGGGAGCCCCTCGACTTCCTGGACCGCCCGTACCTGGTGGGTCCGCTGGTTGACCCGAGGGTGAATCACGTAGTCATCGCCTGTGCTCAGTCCGGCAAGACGGTCACGTTCCTCTCCAAGGTCTTCCAGCAACTCATCTACCCGGTGGGCCGCAAGTCCCGCACGGTCATCTACACGTTCCCCACCAAGGAGGACGTGCAGGAGTTCTCGGCGGCCCGGGCCAAGCCGATGATCGAGGCGTCGCCGCTACTCGTGCAGGAGATCGGCGACCTCGACAATGTGATGGTCAAGCAGTTCCGCAACGGCAGCACCGTGTACTTCCGGGGCACCAAGACCGAGAGGACCGCCCTCTCCGTACCGGCGGACATCCTGGTGCATGACGAGCTCGACCGGTCGCAATCCGATACCTTGCAGATGTACGCAGATCGCACCCGGGCGAGCGACGACCCCCGGCGCTACCTGTTCAGCACACCGACGCTCCCGAAGTTCGGGGTAAGCGCCGCCTGGGAGGGTACTGACCAGCACGAGTGGGTCTGGAGTTGTGGCGAGTGTGGGGCGGAGCAGGTCTTCGCGCCAATGGACCGCTCCGTGTCCTGGCGCGAGCACCTCGATCTGGAGGCCAAGGTCTTCCGGTGCTGCCGCTGCCGGGCCGCGGTGGACAGGAAGTGGGTGGTGGCTGGTCAGTGGGTGCCATTCGCGCCAGCTAAGGTCAGCATCGCCGGCTATCATGTCACGGGCATCATGCCACCGCAGACGACGGCGGTGCGTTTGGCGGACGAATACGGGAAGGCAGTCTTCGAGGAGTTGTGGGTGCAGGGGGCCATCGGCATCCCCCAGGCCTCGGGGAAGGCCGAGATCACGAAGGAGAGCATCATCTTCGGTGAGTGGATCAACACCCTGCAGAGCGAAGACCGGCTCTTCGGCGGGTTGGACGTGGGCACGAAGCTCGACTTGGTGGCGGGCGACGGCCACGGGAAGATAGTGGCGGTACACCGGCTGGACGACTGGGGCCAAGTCAAGTCCGCCGTCCGCACACTCAAGCTTCGTATGCTGGTGGTGGACTCGACACCCGAGCCACGGGCCGTGCAGAACCTCATGGCGGAGTTTCCGGGGCGGGTGCTGGCAGCCGACTATACCCTGATGACGGTGGACAAGGACCCGTTTGAGCGGGTGGCGACCGAACCCAGGGTCAGGATACACCGGACGGGGATACTGGACTGGACGCGGGATCAGATACTGATGGGGCCGGATGGTGGGGACGTGTGGCCGGCTCTGCCGTATGCCGAAGCCGAGGCACTCAAGGACCACCTCACGAATACGATGAGGCAACTTGACCTGGACAAGCATGGCAACCCGGTGGCGACCTGGGTGGAGGTGGGACCGGATCACTTCCGGCACGCCCATGCCTACTACACGGTGGCGGCAGCTCTCATGGGTGGACGCAAGATAGGCTTGAGTTATGTGAAGCAGAACACCGGGACGCCGCACTTCCTGCAGGAGTTGGCGGCGGGCCAGCAGACCATCAAGCAGGACGACGAGCCGGTGGAGATGACCGACCAACTGGGGAGGCCGGTCAAGGTGACGAGGAAGGACCGGATGAAGCGGCCGATCCTGCCGCCGGGATCGAGAGTCAGCAAACTGTACTGAGATAACCACAGCCGACAGCACGAGCAGCCCAGCTTTCGAGGTGGGCTTTTTTGCGTTCTGGAGCTAGTTCATGCCCTCAACCGCGATGGTCAGACCCCAGGAGGTGCCGGCGAAGGTCGTGCCGACGCACCTGTTCCGCTATCTGTACAAGGGCCTCCGCGAACCCCGCGCCCTCACCTCCGTCTCCAATCGCCTCCTCCGGGCGATGGGCAATCACCCCTTCGTGCGCATGATCGTAGAGCGCCGCAAGAGTCAGGCCGTCAACTACTGCCGCGAGCCGCGCTTCCGGGGCGACACGGGCTACGACATCATGCTCCTCAACGAGCAACGCCTCGCGTCCGAAGACGAAGAGCGGCGGCGCCAACTCCTCAACTTCCTCAAGAAGGGCGGCTTCGAGTGGAAGCGCCCCCAGGACGGGCGCAAAGCGGCGTGGATGGGCGATGCGAAGACGCGCGCCATTCCCTTCGCGGTGATGATCAACCTCCTCCTGGAGGACTCGCTCATCTTCGACTCGGCGGGGTTGCGGTTGGAACCTGGGGCCAATGTCAGGGATTACCCGGTGGCCTGCTACCGTCCGGTGAATGGTGCCAACATCCGCCTCGCCGATCCCGAAGACTATGTGAAGGAGTACCGCCAGGACCTCAAGTACCCGGAGTTCGTCGTCCTCGACCCCAACCAGCAGGACGTGAAGTACGAACTCGGCTGGGACGAGTTCGCCTACTGGGTGCGCAATCCCACGACCATCGAGGAGCAGGAGGGCTATGGCCGCAGCGAGTTGGAGTGGGCGGTAGACATCCTGACCGGCCTCATCAGTTCCTACAAGTACAACGTCTCGCAGTTCACGGAGAACAAGTTGCCCCGGGGGATCATCCAGGTTCCTGACGTAGACGAGGACATCCTCGACGAGTTCCTGACCACGCTGGAGATGAACATCGGGGGGCCGGGTGGCCAGTGGAGCAGCATCCCGGTCATCCGCACACGCGAGGGCGACACCAAGCCGACGGTGCAGTGGATACCCCTGGGCGAGCGGCCCACGGACATCCAGTTCCAGCAGTTCATCGTCCTCTCCATCGGCGTCCTCTGCAACCTCTACAAGATGAGTTCCGAAGAGATCGGCTTCCAGTCGTTCACCACGAAGACCAGCAGCCTCCAGGAAGCGGACCCCGAGACCAAGATACTCCACGGCGAGGACACCGGCTTCGTGCCGCTAATGACCTCGCTGGAAGACTTCATCAACGACAACATCATCAGCAAGTACGACGACGGCAAGTGGCGCTTCGTGTGGAAGGAGTTGGGCAAGCAGCGCGAGGAGCGGGACAACCTCCTGCGGCGGGATCGGCTCGGCGTAGGTTTCAGCACCATCGAAGAGGAGCGAACGTGGGCCGACAAGCCGATGAGGAGGTACCCGTTGGACCTGCCTCTCTGGCAGAAGACCCAGGGCGAGATAATGAAGGAGCACGGTCACCTCCTGGACGACCCGGACAACTTGTACTTGGCCACCGAGAGACTGTACGCCGCCCAGGGAGGGAGTTTCTCGCTGGCGACACAGGTGCCGCTGTCGGCGGTGATGATGCAGATGTGGTCGCAGGAGATGATGCAGCGGCAGCAGGTGGAGGAGCAGAAGCGCGGGGAGGAGGAGGTAGACCCGTGGGCGGCGCACGGGTTGGAGCCACCGGAGGACGCCAACCCGCCGCGCTTCGGACAACAGCAACGGCCGGGCCAGCAACGAGATGAAGGGGAGGGGGGGAGAGGCAACGGAGACGAGCGGGGCCAGCAGCAGAGCCAGCGACGGGAAGAGTTGCGGAAGAGCAGGCCCAACCCGCCCGTCGGCTCCACCTGTGGCCCAGTAGGTTCGGTGACGAAACGAGATCGCCGGCCCAGTTATCTGCGCAACGTCACGCGCCACCCGGAGGACTGGGTAGAGTGCTACGTCCGCACGGCACTCGGGCCGGATGATGACTACAATGAGTGATGGCATCCGCGTCTTCTTCGAGCCGGGAACGGATCCCGATGAGGCCTTTGCGTTATTGGCGAAGGCGCTCAAGCACCCGTTGACCAGTGCCGAGGTGTCCCTCGCGCTGGAGGACACCAGGGAATTGCGGGCGGAGTTGACGGGGATCATGGAGCGAATGCTCCCGGCTTACGAGGCGCACTACCTGTTGTTGGAGCAGACGCTCAAGCGAGCGCGGGGCCGCAGGCGCGAAGGCCTCCTGGAGGAGCAGGGCCACCTGCGGGCGCGGTACGAATGGCTCTTCCGCATTCACTTCAACCGCTACTATGCCGACCAGTTCCTCGCCGGGAAGAGGCTGGCGGGCAACGGCAAGGGCCTCGACCGTTCGGAGAGGGAGATCGTCCGCAGGTTGAGCAACAGCGAGGCACAATACGCGCTGAACTTCATGCTCGACGCGCAGACCGGCGAGTATCGGATGCCATTGGAGAAGCGCGGCGCGCTCTACGGGAACGCCCTCGACGAGTTGAAGTGGCTGGGGTTCCTCTACGGCGATCTTTCGCAGGATAGGTTTGTGAGGTGGGTCATAGACGCACCTCAAGAGAGTTGTGTTGACTGTCTCTTCCTCGCTGGCCGGCTCGACCTGCTGGAGAGTGAGATAGCGAACCGGGCGGCGAAGAGGACACCCCCGGACCCGACCGAGGCGGAGCACGCACTCCTGGCGATAGTGGAGGCCAACCGAGAGACGCAGGGCGGACGTTGGGGCATCGGCGTCTACCGGGCGCAGGAACTGGTGCGGATGGCGATAGTGCCGCAGTCCGGGCGGCTGACTTGCACCACCAACTGCAAGTGCGGCCTGGCTGAGGTCGAGAGGCCCGCCGGGAGGGGTAAGCAGCCGGAACGGCGGGAGCCATTCGAGGCCCTGATCCCGAAGAAGCCGACCATGCTGCAGCGCCGGACCAGGAGGGGCGAGCGGGTGAAGTTGGCGGGGCGGGCGGGACACTGGAAGCATGAGCACGTCCGCAGGGCCGGCGTAGAGCCGTTGCCCAAGGCGAGGAAGCCCGATTGAAGTACATACAGTATGCACAGGACACCTCATGCTGGCATCTGATCTTTCTGTCGGCTGGTCCCGATGCGGTAGGAAGTGAACATAATTATGACGTGACGTTCTGCGACGGTCTCTGGAGGAACGGTAGGGACGAGGGTACCACAATCCTATCAGAGACCCCGATTGAGGGGTTGACCAAGATCATCTGCCCAGGGTGCATCAAGGAAATCCTGCGCCTGTATCTTTCTGAACCGCCGAAGGAAATCATCTCAGAGGGGTGGTACCGGCATTGGCAGGAGATGCCACGCACAGAACAACTGAAGTATGTGAGCGTCGCTGAGGATTTCATGGGCTGGAGCGAAGCTCTCTGAACGGGGGCTGAATTGAGAGCCTAACAACGCGACGTTTGGCTGCCTTCAGGTGGCCTCAATATGGCGCAGGTCCGGGCGGGCTCACTCACCTGTCCCGTCCGGCCTGCGCCTCCCATACAGGTGAGAAATGAGCATCTACTTCCAAGCGGCGAATATCCACAGCGCGGGTTGTGGCGTCGCGCCCGAGATCAAGGCGCAAGAGTACATTTACGCAGCGTACTGGGAGAATTGCCACGGCGAGCAGTTCATCCTTGTGCGTGAGAGGGACAGCCGCCAGTTTGTCCTGTACGGCGGGAACCTCACATGGGATGAGCCGCTACGCTTCAAGGACATTCAGGAATTCGGCACGTTGGGCATCATCCTTGGCCGGTGGGAGACGACTTGGCTCGTTAGTTGCCTCTGCGCCGCCACGGAGTTCGACCGGCCAAGGCGCGTTCCGGTGGCAGTGGCCGACAAGATGCTCAATGCGTTCCAACTAGGATAGCACCATGCCAGCCTTCATCAAGACAGCCCGCGACGAGCGCCTCTGGTGTGAGGCTAAGGCCGCTGCTGCCGAGGCCGGGCTGTCTGAGGAGAAGGATGGCGACCGCTACTGGCGGTATGTGAACGGCACCTACCAGCGCATGGCGGGGAAGAAGAAAGGGAAGGTCCGGAAGGCCTTCGTGGCGGTTGGTCATCTGGCAAAGGCAATTCACGTAAGGGCTTATCTCAAGAAGGCGATGCACATTGAGTTGGGGACAAAAGGTCTCCGCCAAACTCACCAGTTGCCCTTCCCGCCGACGACCAAGTGCGTACACTGTGGTGGCGAGGCCCGTATCGCATTCACTGGCATTGAGCGTGGCCCATCGGCCGGTCCTGAGGCCGGGGGTCCGTTCATCTGTGACCTTTACAGGAATAATCCACCGCACCGCGGCGAAGACGAAAAGGCTCGCTCAGGGCGTGCGTTGTGGCCGCATGATTGTGCAGCCTTTGCGGTCTATCTGTGCAAGAAATGCCTCGAACGCGCCCAGGCTAACGATGAGCGGGCTGTCGCGCATGACTACATAGTGACGAAGCAACCATTGCCCCGGGAGGTCTGTGAGTCATTGGAACTGACCCCCTGCTATGTGCCGCCTGTACGCGGTGATCTGACCAAGGCCCACGTCCGTGCCCATACCCGGCACGTCGGCGGGAAGTATGTGCAGGTGCAGGCGCACGAAGATAAGCGGCTGGCGGTGCCCAAGCCAAGTAGTATCAGCCCTGCACCGTCTTGGGCCTCCGAATCACGTGCCTACACTGAAGAGGCCGCTCAATGGGGCCCCGAGTGGATTGGCACAGCAGCCAAACACAACAAGTTTCCACGAGACAAGGCGATAGCCGTCTGGAACTATGGGCCAGAGGCCGTCGCCATCGGGGGTGGAGGTCATCTGCTGGGTATTGTGTTGTCTGCGGCACTTGGGCGCGAAGTTGAGCCATTCCGTGAAGGATTCCAGGTCACAGAACATGAGGCACGATGGATGGGCATTGATCCGGACAAGGCAGACCAGGGTTGGTGGCAATTGATGCCAAAGGGTCCCCGTTTTCACAGACCCGGCGAACTCGCCAAGGCCGTCGTCCGCGTCTCGCCTCACTACCGCAGCCGGGGCCGCACCTACGTCCGCGCCCACCGGCGGGAGATGAACGTACCGGCCAGTTTCGGCGACGAGAAGTGCCGCGACACGGTGGCCCTGCCGAACGGCGAGCCAGTGCTTATCCTTACCTTCACCAGAGGCCAGGGGCCGGGTGCGGAACTCGCCTTCCTCTCCTACAACAAGGCCGGAGAGTTGGTCGGACATCTTCGCGTCGGTGTGGAGGGCGAACTGGGCGTAGACGGGGCCGGCGTCAAGGACCAGGTCGTGCGCGTACAGTGGGCCGAGACGGATGGCTCGGCGCTGGAACAGGACCTACACGGGCCGGTGATCCGCCGGCTCGTCTCCTTCTACGGGGCGATGTACGTGCCGGAGGGCGTCCACCCGGACTTTCAGGCGACCATAGATCGTCTCGGCCCAGGGTATGAGAAGAGAGAGACCAATCCGGTTGTCACCACACCAGGCGGGCGGTTGAGACTCTCTAACGACTGGGAGCCGCAGTGGCAGCGGGTGAGCCGGGTGCTGCCGACGCTGTTCAAGTCGAGGACGCGATGTCTGCAAACTTCCATGACCAACTAGCCGAATGGGATAGGCGCTTCACCGCCGTCCGCAAGAGTGTCCACATGCCTCTGTTCGCCAAACTGAGAAAGGCGATGGTCCGGGTCCGCGCCCATCCTCGGCAGAAGCCCAAGGGCGGCGTCACCTTCGAGCGGGCGAAGACGCAACAGCGCAAGGAGTACAAGCCGAAGGCGAAGCCCACCGAGGAGAAGATCGCCCGCCTGCCGCTGGCGACCGTCCGCCCGGATCCTTCTCAGCATCGCAAGCTCTTTGACAGGGCGAAGTTGCAGGAACTCGCCGACAGCATCCGCGAGACCGGGCAGAAGACGCCGATAGTGGTGCAGCCCATCGCCGGCGCGGGTGCCGTCAAGTATCAGATCATCGCGGGCGAGCGTCGCTACCGGGCCTGCCAACTCCTGGGCCTCAAGGAAATCAAGGCGATCATCCGCCACGATGTCACTGAGGAGAGCGTCCTCACCGAGCAGGTCATCGAGAACGTGAACCGCGAGCAGGTCACGCCGATGGAGGAGGCCGTCGCCTACCGGCAGTTGGCCGACCTGTTCATCAGGAAGGCGAAGCGCACGAAGAGGTGGCAGGGCAAGGACTTCAAGGACCCGGCGGTGGCGGCGCGACTCGAGGACGCGGCGCGCGAGTGGGTGGCCAAGCAGACCGGGAAGAAGCAACACCACGTCACTTTCTATGTCAAGTTGACGGAACTTGAGCCGGAAGTGCAGGAGATGGTGAGCCGGGGGGCCCTGACGCCCCGGCACGGCAACATCCTGACGCGCTTGACGGACAACGTGACGGAGCCGAAGCAACGGCGGGAACGCCTACTCCACCAGGTGCGGATGGCGCGGCACGCCCGGGCGCACAGCCTCGCCGCCGACATCCTCAACGGGATGATTACCGAATACATCCGGGCGCAGGAACAGCAGGTCATGTTCTCGGAGGAGGAGGCCACGGGCGGCGAGAGGCAGGTGGCGCGCGGGGAGCAGAAGGCCAAGATAGACCGGATTGCCGAAGCGGTGGCCGACGCCATAGCGGTCGCCTTCTCGGAGGAGAAGGGCGCTTTCCAACCGGAGTTGCTGACCAGCGGCGACCTGCAGGTGAACTTGCAGAAGGTCGAGGGGGCCATCAACACTCTCGGTCAGATAGTGGGGCTGATGAAGCAGGAGATGATGAAGCGGGAGGCGGTGGAGGCGACGAAGCGGCGGCAGGTATCTACTGGCGGCGGGATGGTGGAGGCCGGGGCGTTGGTGGTGCCAGTGGCGACGCGTTCACTCTTCGGGACAATGGAGAAGTCCCTGGCGACGCTGGAGGACCGGCGGGAAGCACTAGGCAAGGAGTTGGACAGGCGCGGGGCACCGCTCAAGAAGGCTCATGTCCGGGCACACCGCCGGCGGTTGGAAAGCGGAAAGATCACACAGGTCCAGGCGCACGAGACCAGTGCCGTGCCAGCCTCGCAGGGAACGGCACTCTTTGAGGTTCCCGTTGCAGTGCCAAAGACGAAGGAGGACCGCAAGCGGGAGAGGGCGAGGCAGAAACTCAGCGCTCTCTTCCAGCCCACGGCTGAGGACCTGGAGCAGGAGGAGCGGCGACACAGCGAAGCCACTGCCTACCTAGCGGGTGATCTTGAAACACTCAAGGAAGCGCGCGGTGGTTTCCGCTTGCTGCCCGACCTATTCATGCGGCTAAAGGGTCAAGACCTGTCGGAGTTTCCCGAAGCAGTCTTCCAACGGTACTGGCAAGTGGTCAAGGACCGAGTGGGTGAGGGTGTGAACGTCGAACCACCACCAGAGGGCAGTCATCTGCGGCGACGGTGGGATGAGTATGAAGTACTGCGCCAGAAACTGGGCCAGAAACATTATGACCCGGAGTACAACGACGCAGTCCGGCTAAATGAGAAGTTCGAGGCGGAGGCAGTGCAGCGGGGGGCGCGGTTGAGCAAGTCCCGCCGGGTGAAGGCCCATCCCCTCCGCACGAAGACCGGGGCCGTAGTCATCCGCCGGGCGCATACCGACATCCGCCCATCCAAGGCCACCACGCCCGAGATCAAGAAGCGCACTATGAGGAAGTACGAGGCGTGCCTGACGTTGCGGAAGGCACTGTCCGAGATAGACGCCGCCGTGGAGAAGGACCTGCAACGTCGGGATACACCCATCACCAAGGTGGCGGCGGCGATGGTGGCGCTGATTCGGCAGTTGAACCTGCGGGTCGGGTCGGAGAGCATGGCCCAGACGCACGGCACCTTCGGTGCGGCCTCCCTCCGCAAAGAACACATCAGGATCGAGGACGACACGGTGAGATTGCAGTTTCCTGGGAAGAAGGGCGTGGCCTGGGATCGCACAGTCGCCGATCCGGCGCTCGTGGACTTCCTGCGGCAACAGGCAGACCGCAGCCCGGGCGAGAAACTCTTCTGGTATAACGACCACGGTGAGCAGGTGGAGGTTGACGAACGGGTGCCGAGGGCCTACCTGCAGAAGTTCGGCGTGAATCCGAAGGACTTCCGCACCTACCAGGCCAACCTGCGGCTCTTCGAGGAGTTGAAGGCGCGGGAGTTGGGTGAGGGAGCCAAGCCTAGCGAAGTCAAGAAGTCCCTGCGGGAGGCGATGGCGGTGGTGGCCGAGGAGATGGGCCACGATCCCGGCACCTGTCGGACTTCGTACATCTTCGAGCCGTTGTGGAGGTCGTACCTGGAGAACGGCGGCCGGTTGACGGTACGGCAACCGTTCTCGGGTGGGGCACTGGCGAAGGGGGTAGTATGCCTGTGAGACTACCTCAGCGGGCGGACTTGGAGCAGGACTTCTGGGCCTGGCTCGACCAGTGGCAGGGCGGACTGCGGAAGAGTCGCGTCCGGGCGCATCCCATGCGCACAACCTCCGGCACCGTGACCATCAGGCGGGAACACGAGAAAAGGGAGACTCCTGGGCAACCGGAGTTCACGGTGATGCGTGGCCCTCACGGCCTGGATGTGAAGGTCTATCACGACGGACGTGAGACCGGGGGTTCGTGGGTGGTCTACCTGCACCACGGCAGTGGCAAAGCAGATCCTCCTCGCTTGGCGGTTTTTGACAAGAAGCCCGTACCGGGTAGGTCCACAAAGTTACCCCGGCAGACGGCACATCACAGTTACGTATTCAACTCCAAGGATGCCGCATTGCGCGTTGCTCTCTCTCCTGACCTATTGAGAGGAAATGAGTTCACCGACGCCTACAAAGCCACTCATATTGGGTCTGCCTACTATATAGGTGTAGACTATTCCAAGCTGCGCAAGGCCGTCACCATCCCTCAAGCCCGCGAAGGCGGCGTACTGGTCGTCCTCCGCAAGGCGCACTTCAGTGCTCAGGAGATGAAGCAACTCGGCCTCCGGTGGGTGACGGCCCGCCCAGGCGGCCAAGGCACCAAGGGCGTACCAATCATCGTCAAGGACCTCGGCGAGGATGAGGCGATGGTTGTTGGTGGGGCGGGTGGGGAGCTCAACTATGTGCGGTTCCGCAAGCCCGCCGGCGGCTTGAAAAAGATAGGGAAGAAGCCCAAGGACCAGACACCCCTCTCGGAAGAGGAAACCACTGAACTGGAGAAGCAGAAGGGCGAGGCGGGCGCGGCCCGCCAGCAGAAGCAGACCGAGTTGGAGCAGACCATCAGGGAGCGGCTCGGGGAGAAGTACGGTGAGTTGACGGCTCAGGAGCGACGCCGCATCGCCCTGCAGGCCCGCCAACGAGCCGAGAAGATGGGCGCGAGCGAGCAGGAGGCGAAGCAACTGGAGGAGGGGGCCATCAGCGAGCAGGAGAAGGCGGTTGCCGAGGCGGCGAAGAAATCCGCCGCTCAGGTCGCTCGCGCCGCCCTGGACGCCCTCGCCCGGGAGGAGGCGACCGGCCAGCCGCAGGATAGTGAAGTTCAGGTCACAGACGCCTCCGGCGAGGTGCGGAAGATACGCCTCTCGGCAGAAGACGCCCAGGAGATCGCGGCCAAGGTCTTCGAGTTGCGCCGGGCCCGGGGCGAAGAGAGAGCCGTGGCCAGGGCACTGAGGCGCGGTGACGCCAAGGTGCAACGGGCCGTTGAACTCCTGACTCAGCCGCTCTCCGAGGAAGAGGTGCGGCGCCTCGCCCTCGCAGACCACGTAGACCGGGAGCAGGTGAAGACCAACGTGCAACTCGCGGAGTTGGCCGACCCGGACCAACCGCTGGCCGCGAACGCGATGCAAGCCGGTGCGGTAGACGCGGGCGCCGGCATGGCGGCTGAGGTCTCCGGGGAGACCATCCTGCGGCCGGAGACGGCGCAGAGGCTGGGGGTCACCGGCAGCGCCCGCGTGATCGCCCACTACCTCCGGGGCAAACACGACCCGAAGAAGATGGCGAAGGCCATCCAGCAGTTCATTGCGACGACGGGCGGGGCGACGGCGGCGATGGCGGTAGCGAAGAGTGAGGAACTGCAGGGGCAGGCCGAGAAGATCAGGGCGATGGGCGGCGCTGGCGGCTTGCTGACTCAGAGGCAGGCGACCGCCAAGGCCCTCGAAGCCACCAACGAGGCCAAGCGCATCTGCGCCAGGGCACTCGGGGGCCTGGAGACGATGGCTCAGGTCGCCCTCATGCTGGAGCAGGGCGTAGGGGGCAACCTCGCGCTCACGGCGCGGTCTACGCGGCTAGGAGCAGTGGCGCAGGCGGAAGAACTCGGCCTCGACAGGGGCGACTATGCCATTACCCAGGGGGCCGCAGGCAAGTACGTCGTGAACGTGAAGGAAGAGGCCCTGGACAAACTCGCCTCGCCGCAACCGCTGGAGCAGTGGGAGGGCGACAAGGAGATTCAGGAGATCAAGGTGCGGGGGCGTGGTGAGGGCTGGGAGGACTGGAAACCCGAGGGTCAGGGGGAGGGTATCATCCTCTCCGCGCACCAACAGGCCGACATCAAGTTCTGGGAGCGACAGAAGAGCATCCTGGTGGGCGACGAGGCCGGATCAGGGAAGACGGCAGTCGCCCTCTGCGGCATCGCCCACCTCGCCAAGCAGGGCAAGGTAAAGAAGGCACTGGTGGTGGTACCCAAGTCGGTTCTGCAGCAGTTCGGCAAGGAGGCCGCCGTCTTCCTGGACCCGGAGACGGCCAATAACTATGTGACGATCAGTGCCGAAAAGATGAGTGGGTCTCAGCGTCGCAAAGCCTACGCAGGGGACCAACTCTTCACGGTGGTAACGCACGACACCCTCCGCAACGACGGACTATTCATCCAGGAGGCGGGCTTCGACGCGATAGTAGTGGACGAGGCTCACTACCTCACACAAAGGGAGGGCGGCAAGCCCAGCCAACGGAGTGAAGTCCTGCGGGAACTCCAACCCCCGTATCGCATGATGATGACTGGCACGCCGGTGAAGAACGACCTCTCGGAGCTCTGGTCAATGGTCGAGTACCTCCAGCCGGGGTTGCTCGGTTCGCAGAAGGAGTTCATGGCCCGCTACGGCAAACTGGGGCAGACGGTCGGACCCATGGACACGAGTTTGCTGCACGCCCTCCAGCAGAAACTCGACGGGGCGATGATCGGCATAAAGATGACGACGAAGCACACCGAGGGGGGCCGCGAGGTTCTGGAGATAGCGCCGGAGAAACGCGGGGGCAACCCCATACGACTGCGCCAGGACGAGAAGCGGGTAAAGTTGACCGAGAGGCAGGCGGCGGATTACCGGGCCATCGAGCAGAACTTCCTCAAGATGAAGCACGAGGCCGCGTTGCCGAAGGGCGCTGCCCTGAACAAGGAGAGTGATCAGAGGAGGATAGTCAACAACATCTCGCCGGAGGACAACAGGAAGGTCGGTGCGGTCAAGGAGATCATGGCCGCCCACCCGGACGAGAAGGTCATCATCTTCGCCACCAACGACTACGCCATCGAAACCGTGAAGGCGGGGCTGGGGCTGCCTGAGAATGCCTATGGGATGATAAACGGTTCGGTCGGTTCCGGGAAGCGCTCGGCCCTGGCCGACCAGATGACCACGGATCCGAACCTCAAGGTGCTCTTCTGCACCGACGCGGCCAACTTCGGCATGAACATTCAGGGGGCGAGTGTGGTAGTCAACTTCGACACGCCGGACACGCAGGCCACGGTGGAGCAGCGAGTGGCGCGTAGTTTCCGGCGCAAGCAAACGCGAGACGTGACGCTGTATCACGTTCGCTCCGAGACGCCCCTGGAGTTGACGGCGGCCCAGAGATTGAAGAGGAAAAAGGCCAGTATGAGTGTAGCCGATTCGCTCTCGATGGCCGACGAGACCGGGTTGGCCGGGACCCTCTACGAGTTGCTGCAGGCGCAGGAGGTGGCGGAGTGAAGACCGAGGGCGCCAAGACCCGCCTGGTGCAGCAGATGGCGAAGTTGAGCAAACTCGAAGAGGAACTCAAGGCCGACCTGTCCAGGATAAGCGCGGAGGCGCGGGTGCGCCTCACGGTGATTGACAAGCGGCTCGACCAGATACGGCCGGTGTTGGAGAAGTGGAAGAAGGCCGACTTCCAGCCCGAGACCGACGCCCTCCGCCAGTTGGCACAGGAGTATGTAGACCTCATCCGCGAGCGACAGGACACGCTGTACGCGGAGGCCGAACCCGAACAGTCATCATAGGCATATAGGAGAGGATCCTCTGAATGAACAGAGGGTCCTCCTAAGAGACAGCCGGATCGCGGCGCGAGAGAGGCCGATCCTAACCAGGTCGGCCTCTTTCGATTCAGGAGGCCATCATGCCAGACCCCATTCTTGAGACCAGCAAAGCGGAGGCCACCGTGAAGTTCGCGGTGGTCGTGCCGCTGCAGAAGGGCATCTACCAGGAGGACGGCTCCATCCTCTTCCATGCCATCGCCAGTTCCGACGCTCTGGACTGGGAGAACGAGCGCGTACCTCAGGACATGGTGGCCAAGTCCTTCCCCTACCTGGAGCGGTTCGGGAAAATCAATTTCGACCACGGTGACGTAGATATCGGCGACGTGCAGGAGATACGCCGGATCAGCCCCGAGGAGGTGGCGCAACACTTCGGGCGGAGACTCGACGGGGAGAACGGGACCTACGTCAAGTTCCGCGTCTACCCGTTGGGTGACGCCTTGCTGGCTCCCGAGGACCTGAAGCGCGCGCACTACTACGCCCAGAGCGGCGCGAAGTTGGGTGTGAGCGCACAGGGGACCGCGATCCGCCAGGGAGGAGAACTGGTCGGAGCGATGGTCGCCAAGTTGGCGCTTACTCCCCACCCGACGAACATGGACTGTCCGGCGGTGCCGCTCGTGAAGTCGCTGTCGGAGGTCATGGCCCTGGCCGCGGGCGACGCGAAGACCCCGGACGCGATGATATTGTGCCCGGAGTTGGAGGCGACTGGCGAAGTGGAGAGTGAGATCGTGACCCTCAGCAAGGGGTTCTTCGGGGCGTTGGTCAAGGCCATCATCGAATCGGGGTACGGCACGGATGTGGCAACTTTCACACAGGGCCAGGCTCTGCGTCAGCAGTCCCTCGATGGCGCAGACAAGGCCAAAGCCGGCAAGTGCCCCAAGTGCGGTGGCCGTACCCGGGGGGGCAAGTGCGAGAGGTGTGATGATGGGATGAAAGAGAAACCGACGGAGTTAGGCAAGGCTCTCGCGGAGGTGGCGGCGCTCTACAAGGCAGTCTGCAGCAAGGCAAAGAAGAAGAAAAAGAAGAAGGCGCCACTGGGGTCCGGCGAACGCTTCGAGGAACTGGAGGAGGAGGCGCGTAAGGGCGGAGCCCGTGATCCGGCTGCCGTCGCCGCCGCGGCGGGCCGCAAGAAGTACGGGAAGAAGAGATTCCAGGAACTCGCTGCCAAGGGAAGGCGGCGCGAGTCCAGGGGAGGTGGCGAGTAATGCGATGAAAACCAAGGGCAGTAGCCCCCGGCCCGCCAGCGATGGCGGGCTTTGTCGTTTCCGAACCTAGCACACTGAGACGGAAGGAGATAGAAGACACCATGAGCATGACGATCGAAGAACTGTGTGAGAAGATGGGAGTTGAGTCTTCCACCCTCACCGAGACAGACGTGGATGTCATCAGCAAGGCCCTCGGCAAGGCGGCGGAAGATCAGGCGACCGTGGGCCAGAGCGAAGACGGGAACGGTCTCTTCGCCAAGGCCCTCAGCGCCGTCGTCGGCCTCCTGCGCAAGGGCACGAAGAAGGCCGAGGAGGATGAGGATGAGGATGAGGATGAGGAAGACAAGGACGAGGACGCCCGGCTGAAGCAGGCCGTCAAGGATCTGAACCTCGGCGAGGATGAGGACGAAGAGAAAGAGACGACCAAGGACAAGATCAAGAAGTCCCTGGCTGAGGACAAGGACGTGGAGGAACTGGTGTCGGCTGACGAGTTGGTGAAGGCAGTAATGGTCTCAGCGACCGGTGCCTACCAGGCCATCGCAGACAGCCAGACCAAGGTCCTGACGAAACTCGCCAAGGCCATCAGGGTCCAGGCGAACCAGATCAAGACCCTCAACGAGAAGCTGGACGGCATCGGCCAGCGGCCAGTCAGCGCGCTTGCGCCTTACCAGGTTCTCCAGAAGGGCATAGCCGCCGAGGGAACTACACTACCCGATAAGGCCACGGCCATGAAGCAGGCTGAGGTGGCCCTGAAGAAGAGCCTCATTACGCCCGCTGAGAGGCGACAGGTCGAACTCGCCTATGATCAGGGAGCGCCGGCAGCCGCCGCCTCAGTGCTGGCGCGCATCCGGACTGCAGAGTAGGGTCCTCGGCCACACTCTGGCGGTACTCGTGCCAGAGGCCGTAGACGGCAACTAGTTCGCAAACGCCAAGGAAAGCCCGTGTCTGCTTGAGCAGAGGCGGGTTTTTCGCATGACAGGAGGTTGTACCAATGGACGTACTGGGAACGACTCCCTTCGCAGATCTGGGGGCCCTGGGTCTCGGTAATGTGAATGACCTGGTCAAGGCCCTGACCACTGGATATGGTACAGATGTGGCAGCTTTTACAGGAGGTCAGGCCCTCCGGGTGCAGTCGCTGGACCAACTGCTGTACGACACGATCTGGGCTGACCGCCATATCCAACTGTTCAAGCTTCTCAAGCGGACCCCGATCCAGAGCACCGTGGACGAATGGACGGAGCGCAGCGAGTATGGATCTCCCTATGGAGGAGTATCGGGCGAGGCTAACAACCCCGTCTCCACCAGCGCGACGCTGGCTCGCAAGACCGGCAACGCGAAGTTCTATCGCACCTACCGCGAAGTTTCGCACGTTGCTACAATCGTGAGGAACATCATCCAAGCGGTGGCCGAGGAAGAACAGGCCGGAACCAGGTTCCTCCTCGGGAACCTGGAGCGCGACGTGTTCTTCGGCGATAGTTCCATCATCCCCGAGCAGATTGACGGGATTCTGCCGGTGGTGGTGGCTGCTGCGGCCACGGGTTGCATCCAGAACCTCAACGGCGTCGCCCTGGACAACCGGGACTACATCCACGACGGGGCCAGCACCATCGGCAGTTACGCCGGGGTGCCGACCCACTTCTTCGCCGACCCCTTCTCCAAGACCGACATTGACAAGGCCTTCCTCGGGTCTGAGCGGTTCATCCCCCAACAGGCCGGGGACGGGCAACTCCAGGTGGACCTGGGCATCGGTCGCCTGGCGACTTCCTACGGTGTCCTGCAGATGATCTCCGACATCTTCCTGGCACCCGAGCGCGGCTGGTTCAACGAGACCACGCCGCTCCACAAAGCTCCCACGACCAGCCGGGGCGGCGATACCAGCAACCCGGCCCCGGCTGCGCCCACAGTCCTGACTTCGGCGGCTGCAGGCGCCGATGGGACCATCCCCGCCGGTAACTACTTCTACCGGGTCAGTTCCATCAACTGCAATGGGGAGTCCGCCTCGTTGGCGAGCATCGTGCAGGCGGTCGGTGCGACCAACCACGTCACCCTGACCATCACCCACACGGACGCGGCAGTCAAGGGCTTCCGCATCTATCGCACTGCGAAGAATGCGGCCTCCGCTGCCGACTGCCGCTACCTGTATCAGTGTGTGGCCCTGGTGGGTGGCGTGACGACTTGGGTAGATACCGGTACGTGGGTCCCCGGCACGACCGTGTGCTTCATGGTGGACGCCAACCCCCTCGACTCGGCGCTCGACTGGCGGCAGCTCATGCCCATGATGAAACTCGACTTGGCGATCGTCAAGCCGGCTATCCCGTGGCTGCAGATGATCTACGGGTTCCTGCGCGTGACGCGGCCCAAGCGTCTCGTCATCTACAAGAACGTTCTGCCCAGTCTCATCAAGGAGGGTGGGTGGAACCCGCTCGGCACCTAACCCGAGACGCCGAACTAACGGCCCGGGGAGAGGCGACTCTCCCCGGGCGAACTTTTGAGAGGAGACCAGGAACATGGCTATCAGCGTGACTCAGTTGTTCAACCGCATCCGCAACGCCTTCCCGGAGGAACGGAAGTACCAGTTGCTGCTCGGGCAGGAGTTGACCGGTACGCTCGAACTGATCGGCTTCCACGACGGCGATGCGGCGCTGGTCGCTGTTGACCACTCGGCGGATGGGACGTTCGTAGACAGCCCGATGCCCTCGTTCGCCGCCGCTCCGGGGTTCATCATCATTCCCGTGGTGGACGGCACGGATGGCTCGAAGTTCCGAGTGCATGTCATCTATGACGCGGATGAGTATGTGTACTACGCCGGTGCGGAACCGGGGGTGGGCGGGGCGGCTGACGTGGTCTGGACGAGGCGTGGCATTCTCCTGCCGACGCACCTCTAGGCGGGATACAGAAGGGAGGATAACCGATGAAAGTCACCTGCGAGACACTCGCCGGTCAGTTGGTGCGCGTGAACGACGTAACGGTGCGCTTCGACGACACCGGCGAGTGCCTGGGGATCGTGGGGATCGTGGCGCGGCCCGGTGAGGAGTTGAACTTCGCGGACGCGCCGGAACCTCTGCGGGCCCAGGACCTGGACGTGTTCCGGCAGATCCCGGTCTTCACAGTAGAGGAGGACGAAGAGCCGGCTGCCGGGACTACACCGCTAGCCGACCTCAGCCGCGCCGAACTCCTTCACAGGGCGAAGGAGGTCGGCCTGACCTGCGACTTGACGTGGAAGAAGTCCGAACTCCTCGCCGCCTTGCAGGAACCCGAAACTGTACCATCCGACGACGAAACAGGCGAGGGCCATGAGTAAGATCATCACGCAGGAACAGGTAGAGGGGCACCTGGGCGGCATCACCCCTTACATTGACGCCTTAGGCGCTCAGGGTACTTCCCAGTACACCGAGTCCATCGCGGAGGCCGAGGCCGACTTTCAGCGCCGCACCCGGGTACTACTCACCCTGAAGACGATTCGCATGGACCCGGTGGCCGGGGCGACCTATGACCTACTGGAAGACCCCTATCCACTCCACCGGGCGATGTCCTCACGACCCATCCGGGTGGTACTGCGCCATCGCCCGATAGTGGAGATTCTGGACTTCCGGCTGGCCTTCAACATCACGACTGAGATACTGACCTTCCCTTCGTCGTGGATCCGGACGAACAAGCGACTGGGCATAGCGACGATCATTCCCTTCGGGGCGGCGGCACCAGCAATGGCGGCGGCAGGGGCGAGCATGTGGCTGCCGGTGTTGGGCCGGGGCGCGTGGCCCGGCGACGTAATGCCACAACTCATCCATATTGACTACACCGCTGGCTACGAGGACGCGGCCACGAATGACGCCTTGGCTGATGTCAGGCACTACGTGGCGACGGATGCGGCGGCACGTGTCCTCCAGGCGTGCCGGCGGGCAATCCCCGACAGCATCCAACTGGATGGGTTCACTCAGACGTTTACGCCAGTCCAGCAGATACTCGAAGACCTGCGGAAGGAATCCAAGGAATACCTCCAACGCTTCGAGGGCCGCGAGAGGCCGTTGGTGGTGGGTATCCTCTGATGTTGAACCCAGAAGGCTTCCGACAACACATCCGCCGGGCCGGGGAGAGGGTACGTTGGTTCAAGGCTTATCCGCACACCTGCTACGATCCGGCGACGAACTACGACCACCAACGTGGGTGTGAGGACTGCGAGTTCGGCATGTACTATCAGGAGCACGCCCTCAGGAGTGCCGTGCGGGTGCTGCTCACTGAGTTGAAGGAGCGGTTCCTGCACCCTGAGTTCGGGGTAGTCAAGATGGGCGATCTCGTGTGCCAGACCATGCCCGACGAACTGCGCCTGGGCCTGCTCGACAAATTGGTCCTGCAGGAGCGGAGTCTGCTCAAACGGGAGAGACTGACCAAAGGCGTAGACACGTTCTCCGAACCGTACCCGGCAGAGTTGGTCTCAGTGACCGCAGGGGCGACGGTCTACCGCGTGGGTACGGACTGCCGGTTGGGACCGACGGCGGTGACGTGGATGGCCGGTGGCAACGCGCCCGCGACCAACGCACTCTACGCTGTGGAGTTCCTCTACCATCCCGTGTTCTGGTGCATCCTGGGTGATGAGAAACCACCGCGGCCACTGCCGCTGTGCACGGGAGGGCTGACGCCACAGAGAGTCTACCTGGTACGCAAGCACCCAGGTGAGGCCTAGATATGCGACTGCAAGAGTGGCAATTCCTCGAGGAGCACCCGATCTATGAACGCGAGTGGCAGGAGACCCGTTGGCCTGCGGCATTGCCCGGTATGCGCCCCCGAGCCTACCTGCCTTATGTTCCACCGGGACGGACCATGCCGATGGCCGGAGTGCGCGAGCCGCTCCTGATGGAGATGGTGGGGCACCCTTCGGTGGACATCCACCAGGCGGCGAGCGGCAACACCGTCCAGACCGTTCACCTGCAATCCATCTATGCGCCGTACATTCGCCTGGATCGGATGCGAGACTTCGCCCGCCGCTGGGTGGAGGCCCTGCGACGGTTGAGTCGGGGGCCGTACTCTCAGAAGGACCTGCGGGAGATGGGCCACCCCTACGGGTTCGGTGTGCCAGGGTCCAAGGCGTCGTGGGTGCGGCTCGGGACCCCGAGGGTGATACCGAGTTTCCCAGTGGGGACGAGGCGGGGAGCGAGGGCGGCGGTGCCGAACCGGGCGGTCATCAACCTGCAGAGCGGCGACTTTGAGAGTCACTGGCGTTGGAGCGTACTGAGATGGGGCGAGGGGATCACGCTCAACTTCTGGAACGAGGCCAAGTCCAAGGAAGGCGCACCTTACCCGTGGTTCCTTAGCCACGGAACGGTGAAAATGCAGGCACACGGCCCGTGGCCTTATGTAGCCGAAGAGTTGCTGCCTCAGGTGCAGAACGACTGGCGGCAGGGCGCGGCGGAGGCGGCGCGGGCACTGGCAGCGGCAGAGGGACAATTCGGAGAGGAACCGGTGGCAAAGACCGAACAGGACTTTGAGGCGGGAGGGTTCATGTGATCGTTGCCCCCGTATGAATGGGGGGACACTCGATTGTAAATGGGAGGCGAAGTCGTAGTGGCAGTCCTCGACTTGACTGAAGTTGAATACTGGCTGGGGCGACTCGGGAGACCGACGCCTGCCCTGGATGAGATATTGCGGGCCTTGAAGGAGAACCTATGGCCGCTGATGGACCACCTCGGTTTCCCCGCCAGGTGCCAGCCAAAGACTTGGCACTATGCCGGTGAGGCCAAAATTGGCGAGTTGGGGTGGCCCTGCATAGTGGTCGGCGGGGCCTTCAACAGTACGGAGTTCGGCCTCGGCCAGATGGATGAGGATGAGATCAACGTGACGGTGGCCTATGCGCCCGCCATAGAGCGGCGTGAGTTCCAGGAGTCGTTGGACATCGCCTGTCTGACCAGGGGGATCCTCTACCACCCGACTTACCGGGCACAGCACAAGGACCCGGACGCCCCGAGTCGGCTGCTGTGGGTGGAGATACATCCGCTAGGCCTACGGATGGTTCCCCCGGAGTTCAAGAACTACTCGGGCTGGATGGCGAGGTATCTCCTGCGGCAACCGCCTGGCAGCAACCTCTGGGGTAGCCACGTTTGAGTCGGCGAATTCGGGAATTCGGCATACCGAACTAACGAAGAGACGGAAGGACGATGAAGAATGGCACTGACTGCAATCGAAACCGGCATCCTCGGCATCCTTGACCGTTTCGCCTACCAGGTCAAGGCGATGGCCCTGGCTGGCACGGGCGGCACCGACGTGTGGACCAGGGTAGACGCAGTAGGTGACGAGACCTTCGAGAACCGGGTCAAGGGCGTCAACGGCACCGCCCTCGATGCCGCGATTCTCGCCATGAATCTCGGCGACCTGCCGGAGATGAAGACCTGGCTCGCGGACCTGGACACCTACTGCACGACAGACGCGGCGGCCTCGCACATCAACGGGTATCTGACGGATCGGCAACTGCGCCTCGACTATGTATGCAAGGACATCATCGAGACCCTCCTGGGGCCGAATAACATCTCGATAGCGAACGTCCACGGTCCCGCAGACGGAGGGGCGGCTGCGCCGGGGGTGGCGCTCGGGGACTTCACCAAGGGCGGTAGCCTCGTGGCCGGCACGGCCCTCGATCCCTTGCTGTGCGCGACTAGCGCGGTGTTGGCCAGGGTGACTGCGTTGGGTGTTGCCGACTGGACTCTGAGCATCACCTGTCGCTTGGCTGACGATACGACCAAGGTCATCGGCCAAGTCATAAGCGGGACTGGTGCCGGTGGTGCCGTCGGTGACACCTATGTAGTCGGCAGGCAGGCCATCGGTTCGGGAGCTGCCTCCGGTCAGGCCATCGTCTCGGTCGCGGCCACGGCGCAGTTCAAGGTCGGCCAGACGGTTCTGATAACGCAATGGTCGGGTTCGCCACCCAACGAGACCTGGCTGGAGCAGGAGTGGGGCGTCGTCAAGACTATCGTGACCAATACCAGCCTCGAACTGGAGGACAACCTCCTGCACACCTACACGACTGCTGGGTTTGTGTATCCGTGTTTCGAGGCGGTGACCGTCTGTTCGGATTCGGGCGGAACCGCTGGCGACAGGGTATACTTCTACCCGGCGGCGGACCGCCGCCTGAAACTCTAGACCGAGACCACATGCCGTGAAAGGGGCCGCCTCGTTCAGGGGCGGCCCCTGCGGTTCTACGGAAGGAGAGACGCGAAATGGGTCTTTACGGTAGCGGCAACTTCAGAGCCGCGCATCAGGGCTACGCCCACTACAAGTTGCAGACTTCCCGGTTGGTGGCGATGAGCGCCGTTGCTGACCCCTCATTACAGGGCACCGTCAATACGGCCATCGGCGTCTGCTCGCTCCCGGCGCTCAACCGCGACGAGGGTATCCGCGATGTCGAAGGCATCGGGGCCAGTCGCGATCTCGCCAAGGTGCCGGGCCTGCGGACGTACACGATGCAGACTCGCATCGAGGTGGCGAATGGGACGTTCCTGACCTATGCCATCCGCGACAGGAGTGATCCCGATAAAGCGGGCACCGTTGGCGGACTGCAACTGCTCACCATCGAGACCGGCACGGACCCGGCCTTCGGCGATGGGTACGCGGAACAGGCCCTGGACTGTCTCATCAACAGCCTGTCATTGGACATCGCCGAGAACCAGAACCTCGTTGCCGACGTGGAGATATGGCCCGCCGTGGCCCTCGAACAGCCGAGTCCGGCGACGATAGTGCTGCCGGCGGCTGATGTTCTGTACTGGTCGAACCTGACGGTGAAGGATGCGGGCGGAACGGATTACCACTCCATCCTCTCGCGGGCCTCGGTACGGGTGCAGAACGGCCTCCAACGGCGGGGCATGAGGCAGCAGTTCGGCGCTTTGGGCACGGCGGAGTTGGCCATCAGTCGCACCTGCTACAAGATCGTGCCTCTGCTGGAGAAGTTGACGCTCAGTTATGGCCTACACGACCGGTTGCCCTCGGCGCTACGGGATACCGACGACTGGGCCGCCGTAACACTGCGCGCGGAAGCAGCAGGCACGGGAGCCGGTCGCAAGTACGTGCAGGTAGTGGTTGACCACAACTACCTCAACCGCCAGGGCCGGCAACAGGCCCCAGCCAATCAGATGCTCACCTGGACGGTGGACACCGCTTCCTACGCGGTGGCCATCACCTCCGGGGTGACAACGTAAGACGAGATAGGGAGGCCGATGATGCTACTCAAAGGTGAAGAGGGCTACTACTGTCCGCCCGAGGTGGAGTTCGGCGGCGAGAAGTTCAAGGTGCGCGAACTGGAGGACCTGGAGGCAGAGACCTGGGATCAGGGGGCGCAGGAACTCATCCAACTGCAGACCGAGGCGGCGCGTATCAGTGAACGGATGTCGCCGCAACCGGGGAAGCCCTTTCGTGCGCCCAACGAGAAGGACCTGGGGAGATTGAACGAGGTGGGCCGGAAGATCACGGGCATAACACAGCGGCAGACGGACTTTCTGGTATCGCATGGCCTGGTCGCGTGGTCACTGGAGCAGGACTGCACCCCGGAGAACGCCCTCCGCCTGCCGCCGGTGGTGAAGGCCGCCCTCGCGGAGAGGATCGCCAAGGATACGACGCTGACCTTCGGGGAGGCCGATTTTTTAGCCGGGTCGCCGACGCCCTCAGCCGAGGCGAAGCCCTAGACTTCTTCGGTGCGCCGGACACGGCGGTTGACTTGCTGATGGCCTACCTCGTGACGCGGGACACGGGACTGACGCCGTGGGCGTTGGGGAAACCAATCAGCAGGCGCCGGTTCTCCCTGGCGGCCTCAGTGCTGGCCCCGGTCTTCACACTGACGCCGCTGTACATGAACTTTGCGGCCTTGAGAAAGGCGGGCACCTGCCCGCTCTTGGGAGCTTGACGATGTGGCCGGATAACGACCCGGAAGTGCTACAGGTCCTGGCGGAACTGATGGCTGGCGGCCTCACGAACGTCAGTTATCGGGACGGCCAATGGGTACACCTGACCGGCCTGGCCGGTACGGGGATGCCGGGCCTGGGCGTCCGACCGTTGCCGTCCGCCGACGTGCAGGCCCTCAATCAGCGGGTGCAGGAACTGAAAGGGCCGACCCCCAGTGGCGAGGTGACTTCGGCGTTGGACGCGGCCCGAGCAGCGGTGGCGGCGGGCACCGGTGGTCGCTATGCAATCGGCCCCGGCGGCGGTTGGATGGCGGGCGGCCCCGGCGTCGGCCCAACCGGCGGACTGAGGCAGCGGGGTGGGTTCATAAGCGAGCGCGAGCGCGCCTCACTGGAGAGACAAGCAACCGAAGTCGCCGACGAGGGGGAGTTCGCAGGCGCGGAACTGTGGGGTGGTGCGGGCGGCGGCGGCGCGGCACCGACAGGGCGCACGTACACCACGGGTGAGGTGGCCAACCTCCTGGGCGTGAACCCCGAGACCGTCCGCGCCCACGCTCACCGGCTGGGCATTCCACGGCAGGGGCGCACCTGGGTTTTCACCGAGCAGGACCTAAGCCGTCTCCGGGATTCCATCCAAGGCGCCGGCGGCGAAGAAGGCGAGGAGGAGGGTGGTGCGGCCGGCGGCGGTGGTCGTGGCGGCGGTCTAGGCGGCGCCCTGAGTGGCCCGTTGGCGGCGGCCACCGGCTTTGCGGGCGTCGCCCTCGGCGCGGGGTCGAATGCCCTCCGGGGCCTGGTGGGATTCCTGGAGAATGCCCTGGGTACGGCGTTGTCGGCGGCCGGTGGATTGACCGGTGCTGGCCTGGCGCGGATTGGGTCCGGCATAGCGAACCTCCTCTCACAGGGATTGGCGGTCGGAGCACAGGCGGTACTCGGCATCGGGACTGCCGTCATGGAGGCCGTCGTGGGGGGGTTGCGCCTGGTCGGCAACATCGCCATGTTTGCGATCGGCGGCGCCCTCCTCGGTATCTTCGTCGGGGCGCTAGGGGCGATTGCCAGCGGCCTGGGTGAAGCCTTCGGGCGCGCCGTCGGCGCAGTCTCGCAGGCCGCTTCCGAGGCTCTGCAGGGTGTGGTGTCCGTCCTACGGGACCTGGTGCAGACCGGTCGTCAACTGTCCCAAGAGGGAATGCGGATGCGTGGTCTGGCGGGGGTGCGTCCGGGACAGGACATCGAAGCCATGATGTTCGGGCGGGCGGCGGGGGCCGATGTCGGCGGCATGTTCTCCACGTGGCGAGACCGCCCGGAGTTTGCCGGGCCGCGCCTGGGCGCGGTCGGGGCGCAATTCAACCCGCAAGACCTGGTAGGCAGCACCATTGCGGCGGTCGAGGCCATCCGCCGACAACCGGAGTTCCTGCAGTTGCCCTTCGCCAACATCGTCAGCGGCGGGCGGGGCGAGGAACTGATGAAGTTGGTCATGCTGCCGCCGGAACGGCTGCGCGAAGCGGCCGGGGCCACCCGGGAACTCGGCCTTGACCCGGCCCTTCTCCAACGCATCTTCAACTCGCTCGAACCGATGCTGAACAAGATCAGCATGGTCTTCACAGGTCTGAAGTTGGAGATACTGGAGGCGACACTCCCGCACATCCTGATCGCCCTGCGGTCCGTGTACGCCCTCTGGCACGAACACCGCCAGAGTATAGACGGGTTTCTCCACAACACCTTCCCGGAACTCATCGGGCGCGGCATACAGGGATTGCTCCTCGGCACGGCTGCGGCGCTAGGGTGGCTGGAGAGGGGCTATCACGTCGCCCGCGAGGTCTGGGAATGGCTGAGGGGGTCAGTCTGGCCCATACTGCAGGGGATAGGACGCGGCTTCCAGCACGTCTTCGGTGGGGGCGAGGGCGGCGTTGGGGGCGGAGTTGGCGCGCCAGGTGGCGCTGCTCCCTGGGGGACGGCTGGCGGGCCGGGCAGCGGGGGCGAACCTCCTGGTGACCGGGTACAGCGATGGACGGAGACAGCGGGCCACGCGGTGAAATGGGCGTTGGAGAATCCGGTCCTGGCCCTGGGTGGGGGCGTACTGGCGTATACCCTCCTGCACGAGGGAGCTAAGTTCGCCCACGCGCAAGCAGTGAGGATACCGGGATTGGGTGCGGCGGGAATCGGACTGGGAATAGGTCTAGGTACAGCCGCACTCGCCAGTCAAGTAGAGAATCCCTGGGCGCAGGCCGGCATCCAGATGGGGGGCATTGTCGCAGCCACTGTGGCAGGTTTCGCGCGAGGTGGCGGTCCGCTCGGTGGGATTATCGCGGGCGGCACCGCCGCTGTTACCGAGGCCGGCCTGGGCACGGGTTACTTCCAGGCCAAACTCCAAGAGCAACAGAACCTTCAGGACGAGCAAGCGCGACAAGCCAGGGCGACGGCCCAGGGCTATGTGACGCCAAAAGCCTACGCCATGCAGCATGGCATGAGCGCCAAGGAGTTTGAGCGCGAGGGCCTGGGTGAGTTGGAGAGGGGATACTTCGCCGAGGTGCATAGGGTCGGTCGTCCTGCCGGCGGTGTGATGGGTACGGGGATCGAGGATCCGGTCACGAAGCAGATGCACTCCTGGCAGGAATGGTTGAGACAGCAAGCAACTTCCTATTCGCCGGAGAACATTCGCCGGGCCATCGCCGAGGGACAACTGGAGGCCAATCGCCAACAGCAGGCGCGGGACCTCGGGACGCTCAAGGTGCAGGTGGACCCCTCGCCGGAGTTTGCGGCGCGGATGGAGTACCAGCAGTCCCTCGCGCTCCTGAGGTCCATCCAACTGGCGGTGGGGTAAGGTGCCGTGGTCCGCATGGCACAGCCTGACGAGCACCGGCCTCATCGCCCATACGCCTGCGGCCGGTTTCCAGTTCAAGTACGCCATAGACATTACGATGGAGTCGTGGCAGTTAGAGCCGGTGCTGGGCGACGCGCATTTTGACATCGAGATAGTGGCCTCGGACAACACGACGCTCTTCCGCCAGACTGTCACTTTCCACTATGTGTTCGTGAGTTTGGTCATCGGCCCGGCGGTCTTCATGTTCACCTGGTGGGCGGACCTGCAGAACGCCCATGTTACCACGACCGTGCCGGCCTCACCTGCGACCATCGGCGGCGAACAGCCCTATGGCGACTTCTCTTACGGCACCGGGGATGTGGTGATGGGGATGGCGCACATGATGTGGGACTACTACTCGGGCCTGTACTTGGTCTCACTGCCCGCCGGTGCCAAGTTGCGGGTGCGAAGAGCGAATATCGGGTTGCCCGACCTGAGAGACAGCGATTCGGCCATCCAGGTACGCGTCCTGGAGGGCGGTGGCCTCTCCGGCGCGAGACTGATGCAGGATGGCATGACGCGCCTACTGCGGCAGAGATCCGGCGGGGGATTGGAGTTCGTCGCCAGTTGTGACGTACGGAGTCTGGACGCGGTAGGCGAGGCGGCGTGGCCCTATAGCGCCACTGCGGCCCCGGCAACCGCGCAGATAACCAGCACGGTGACGACGCACACCATCGCCACCCAGGGCCTCCTGTTCTACCTCCACGAGATAGCGCCCCTGGTGCTCTACCAAGAGGGCAACGAGGTGCTGGCGAAACGTTCGGGAGACGACGGACGGAGTTGGGGCGCCGAGATGGTCATAGCGACGGGCGTCAAAATGGTCGCCGCAGAGATAGGGCCGGATGGCGGGACCATCTACCTGGTCGGGATGCGCGGCAGCGCGGCGGTGGCCCTGGTGTGCAGCTTCGAGCGAGACGAGACTGGTGCGCACCTCCTCAGGGCGACCGACGAGTTCCCGGCGACGGGACTGAGCAACCTGCCGACGAGCCTGCAGTTCCTGAAACTGCAGAACAACGTGGCCCATCTCATCGTTGACCAGGGCGGCACGTTGGAATACTTCCGCAGCACCGATAGTTTGAGGACCTGGCTCTGATGGCGATCAAAACTACGCCCTACATGGAGGTCTGGTGTTACCCCCTGATCCCGACCAAACGGTGGCGGGCGCGGTCCTTCGGCCTGTCGGACAACCTGGCGAACCTCGATAAGGGTCCCGAACCCAGGGGCGGCTACACGGGCTTCATCGGCACACCAGCGACCGGTACGCTAAGTCCTTCGGTTGGCCCCGGCCAGGGCGGGCACATCACGGAGACTGACGGGTTACAGTGGTTCGACCTGTGGGATGAGGAGGACAAGACGCGCCTCGCGGGATACACGGTACAACCTCGGGCCGTGCCGCTGTCCAGCGTCCTGGAGAACGAGACCAAGTTGAACCCGCCGACCACCACCGTGGGGTTGGTCTGGCGAGCTTCGGGTGACTTCAGCGAGTATTGGCAGACGGTCCTCCCAGACCGTGAGCCGCTCTGCACCGGTATCAAGTTCTCCTCGGTGAACATGCTGCACCGGGCCGCTGCCAGCACCGTGGAGAATCTCCCGGAGGGCCAGGAGTTCCGCGTCGAACTCCAACTCCTCGGTGTGGACAGGAGTACCGACTGGGGTTATCAACCGTGGTTGAAACTGACCTGGGGCCTGTCGCACGGCGTCTACTTCGCGGCGGGGCAACAGGCGGTGTACGGGCAGATGCCCCCGCCGACTGGCAGTGGGGCCTACACGAGTAGCGACCTGCGGCCCCTGCGAACCTTGGCAATGCTCGACGGCTTCTGGGGCTACGGCGTAGTGGCCTTCGATGTGCGGTATGTCGGCGGGCGGCTAGTCCTGCAGAGTGGAGAGAACGGCGTCGTCTACACGAACCGCAACCGCAACAAGAACCCGCAGAAGAGCGGCGAACAGGACCGGGAGGGAGCGGTTGATCCAATCCGGGCGGTGGCGGCACCCTTGCAGGTGGAGGCCGTGGGGTTGGCCTTTACCGTGCGGGTTCAGGAAATAGCGTATGCCGACGCGACCATAGCCTCGCCGACGGAGGCCAATCCAGTCCCGGGGGCCGTCAACTCCAACAAGACCGGCTACTTCAAGCGCCGGTTCTACGCGGCCCAGGCTCCCGGTGCGGACGCGAAGGCCTATGTGATGGGTTATCACCCGGCCGTGGTGGCCCCGAATGGCCGCGAACAGTCGCCGGAGAAGATAGGCGTCGTCACCATCGAGCCGGGCACGGCGGCGGCGCACGATTATCGCTGCACCCTGACAGCGAAGGTGAACGCCCGGGATGACCTCGAAACGTCGGCCTGGCGGAACGATGTCCTGACCTACAAAGCCAAGGCCATGCGCGGCCAGAAATCGCCCTTCGTGCATGGCGTCGTGATGAAGCAGCCGCCCTCCTGGGAGACCGTCACCACGGCAGACCCGGTGAACATCAGGCCCGCCCTCCTGCGGGCGACCGAGAGTTGCGCCGACCCGCTCCTCCAGGCGGGACCGGCGTGGGAGTTCGACATTGATCGCAACGTCCTGCAGGACTTGGCTCATCCGTCCGGGGGCACACTCGGGGAGGATTGGGATGATTACGTCAACCGCTACCACCTCATCGCGGTCAACACCGGTTGGGTCTACGACGACGGAAGCATCAGGGCGTGGATCACGCCCTCGCTACTCGGCACGACCCGCTGCCGGCTCTTCGGCTACCAGACGAGCATCGGCCCGGCGGCGCCCGGTTACGGGAAGCGCGAACTGAAGATGAGTGCCCGCGATCCCGTGGTCCGTTTGCAGCGGCCGGCCGGGATGGTCAATGCGAGGTTTGCGGCTCTGGACTTCCTCCTGGCTAACAAGTTGGCGACCAGCAGTCTCAGCAGTCAATCCGCTCTCTACGGGGCGGATGCCGTTCACTACATGCTGCAAACGGCTCTCGGCGAGCAGTACGCGGATAACCTCCAGGTCTACTATCCCGGCTACATCGGGAGTTGGCCACCGACCGGCAGCAGCCGGCCGAATCAGTGGACCCTGCTGGAGTATCGGGCCTACACGGACCCGCCCTCGGGCAGCGGGTTCATCTTCCCGCCACCGTTCGGGTCCCCAACCCTGGAGTGGATGCAGAAGATGGGGGAGGCCGACTTCGCCATCTTCTTCTACGGTCCGTCCTGGACTACACCCGGTCAACTGGCTCCCTGCTACGGGAACTACTTCGTCTACCTGTACGGCAGGGACACCTCGCGGATAACCGATGCCGAGTATATCGCCGGCGATCCCAACCTGGCGATGAGCACCGCCGATTGGCGGCAGGTGGCGGAACACGATTTCAACGTCTTTACGGTCTGGGGCCAGGCTCCCGGCGGCGGCGACCTCGGCGGACTCATGCCGGCCCTCCCGCAGTTCTCGGCGGAGTCCATCATCGAGGGTTCGGCGCTGCCCGAGCAGGACGTGAGCAAGACCTGGGAGCGCACGAAACTGCTGCAGGGGACGCAGTTCTGGCTCCCCGGAGTGGCGCGGATAGTGGCCTTCCTCGCCCGGGAGATGGTGCGGGGCCTGCAGGTGCGCCGGGTGTCCCTGCGGGTGCGCGGCCTCGAATGGCTCTGGTGGGGTGATAAGGTGCAGGTGACGGCCAGCGGAGCGCAGAGCGACCCGCAGTTCGCCTTCGCGCCCGGAGGGACACCGCAGACCTTCCGCGTCATGCGCATACAGAACACCTATGACCTGCAGGGCGGCAACTGGGAGGGTGTCCTGAGCCTCGCCGACCAGCCGAACTGGGGAAGCATCGGCAACCCGAACAACTGGCAGTTCAGGAGTCGCTAGTGGACACTTACGTTGACGCCATCCGCGAGATCATCGTCGTCACCGAGGATCGAGCCACCCGGGCCCTAGCGGAGGGGGGCGGCAGGGGTCTGATGCTGCGGGAAGGCGTGGGGGCGGCGGTGAACCAATCGCTCCCGGCCTCCGGTCTCTACGATGCCGAGGGTGATTGGCAGACGGGGTTCGTCTTCGGGGTTACCACTTTCGGGAGCAACTTCTAATGGCTCTCCCGCACTACGATCAGCTCCATGATACCTATATAGACGGCGTGGACCACCTGCACGCCGGCGAGTACGATTCCCTCGTCCGCATCCTGGATACGCAAGTCGTCGGCTCTCTGGAGGGCATCGGCGAGGGTATCATCAGCGGCGGCGAAGTCACGGCCTTGGGTGGCCTGGACGCTGAGGCCTCGGCGGTCAAGGCGATTGTCAACACCACCAAGGGCCTCTGCTATGTTGCCATCGAGAGCGCCACAGAGTTGGAGGACCTACCGGATAGCTCCTCACTCTGGTTCTGGTTGGTTGCTCTCCTGCCCGAATCGAGCGCCTACGATAGTCGGGAGACCGGCGTCGCCTATGTGGTCTACACTACGACGAACAGCCAACCGCCCGATTCGATTGCTCTCTACACGGGCACAACCGCTGGAGGGGTATTCACACCGGGGACTGATGCCCGAGTCTACGTGCCGGGGCGCGCGGGTGCCGCCTATCTCGCCCGGATAGTAGGCCTCGAAGCGGCAGTCGGCATACCCTACACACCCGCCGCCGATGACCTCGACCAGAGAGTGACGGACCTCGAGTCTGGTGCGGTTGCCGGTGGTGGCTACGAGTATTGGCGGGACATGCCGGAGGCCGTCGGAGACCCTACCAAACCCGGGCAGGAGATGGACACGAAGGACGCGGCGGCGGTCGCGGCGCACCTGGCGGCCTATCACAGCAGCCAGACCACACCGGTTGAGGAGTCCATCAACCAGCCGTGGGATGTGGACGCGGTGAACCAGGGCAAGCACCTGCTCCTGAGCACGCAGTGGCACCCGGACCTCCCGCAGACGCAGGTGGACGCGGCGACGGTCATCTGGGACATCTACGGCGACGGTAGCGGCGCGGACGCCAAGGACTTCGTTGACCGCGCGAATAGCACCTGGCTACCGAGCTAAACATGATCTGGCCCATCAGCGGGACAACCGAGAAGTATACCGACGTGGCGCAGATGAGCGACGGGTCGGTATTCATCGGCTCCTGGGCCGGGGCTTACCCGCTCTACAAGTTGACCGCCTATGACCAGGAGGTGATCGCCGGACAGCAGGGCCGCACTCTCTTCGAGTTGACGGATTGCGTCGTGTCCGGGGTGACTGCACCGGCCGCGGCTGGGGTCGTGACCGGGGTTTTTCGTCTGCACCCGGCGGGTTACGCACTCGCGGTCTCTGGCGACCTGCTCCAGCTCTGGACTTACTCCGCCGGGGTCTGGTCGGTGACTGCCGCCCTGGACTTGACCTACGAGTTCGAGGTCGGGCGACACGCCTACCTCGATTGGCGGATAGTGCGGGCCGGAGAGAATGTCTACCTCGTCTGCATGAATCCCTGGGCGGCCTATGTCCTGAAGGGTTCGGCACTGGCAACGGCGGCGGCAGAGATTCCCGGGCCGGTGCGAGATTACTACGGGTTGTTACAGGAGTTGGGGCAGAATGCGCCCATTGACAAGTTCCGGGGCCGGCACACTTCAGGCGAAGTCGAGAATGAGGCCCTGAGGATAGTGCAGGCGGACAACGGGGCGGTCGAGGTCCTGGCGGTGCTTCAGGACGCCAGCGGCGCAGTGGAGACGGTCACGAGCGACGGCGGGGCCCTGCACCTGTGGACCTCCTACGCGGGTTCGATGCACGGGCCATACGAGACCGCCTGGTATTGCTGGAAGGGTGCTACCGTCCAGCACAAGCACTTTGACGCGACCTCCATTCGTCTGCCGGTGCCCTGGTCGGGCAATGGGGCGGAGGGCAATAGAGTTTGGTTTCTGGGGCAGGACCTCAGCGGGGCCTCGCAAGACACCATGAGCAATTGGCGCGGGGGGCGGATTGATACTGACTGGCCATGGGCGTCCGGGCCGCAACGCCTCTATCAGATCGGCCCCGCCGGCCTCGCCATCTTCGAGGCGACGCTGGAGTGGGCGAGGGTCCGTCTGATCCCGTCACTGGCGGAGGCGTTGCTGGAGTGGAGCACCGGCGCGGGCGGCAACAAGCCGGTCATCTCGGAGGCGAGTCTCGAATGGGGCGGCGGCACCGGGACCAACAAGCCGGTCGTCGCGGAGGCCTCCCTGGAGTGGGCGGCTATCCTCCGGGCCGTCGTCTCGGAGGCCGTGCTCGAATGGGGGAACCCGGCCAAGCATCTCCCGGTCATTGCGGAGGTCCTGCTGGAGTGGAGTACCGGCGCGGGCGGCAACAAGCCGGCGGTGGCCGACGCTACCCTCGAATGGGGTGGGGGCACCGGGAGCACCAGGCCCTCGGTGGAGGAGGCGAAGTTGGAGTGGTCGCGGCCTGGTAAGGTCAGGCCCTCCGTCAGCGAGGCGGAACTGGAGTGGGCGGCGCATATTCAGCCGGGCGCGGGAGAGGGCGTCCTGTTTCTTACTGACGATGACGATGAGCGGCCCGCCAGTGCGATCCGCGTCACGACCGGGGAGGACTTGGCGACTGAGGAGGCGCTGAGGGTGCTGGTGAGGGCGGACAAGGAGACTTTGGCGATCAGTGCGTGGCCGAGTTACCAGACCGGCTACATCGGCGAGGACATTGAGTTGGAGGAGCCGGGACACGAGGTGCGGGTGGGGATCATGGGCAGCACCGCCACCGACCCGCCGGACGTGCAAGTCGTACTGAGACGCGCAGAAGAGTAGCCGCAGGCAAATAGTAGAGATGATCAGGGGCGGCCTCGCCAACAGTGGCGGGGCCGTTTCGCTTTGGAGGCGACGGTATGGCAACCAAGACCTGGACCTCGCAAGCCGACTGGCAGACCTGGACCGGCGACGCGGGCTGGGATACGACCACCACGCCGGGTAGCGTGACCATCGCGGCGGGGCAACTCAGCACCGTGGGCGTCAGTCCGGCCTACGAGGCGACCGACTGGGCCTCCGGCTACTGGCGGGTCTTCAAGGTGACAGGTACGCGGGCGGCAGGCACCATTTACTACCTGAGGTTCAAGACCGCGACCACCAGTGCGGGCCTCGCGACGGCGACCTATTCCGAGTACATCAATGGCGTGGATGCCGACGGGGTCATCACCTTTGACATGCGCAGTTGGTGTCGCAACAACGTCGCGTGGAATGTTGGCCCGTGGATCCAGATCGAGTTGACCCTTGAGAGCGATTAGCGCCGCAGCAACTCCTCCCGGAGTGCGACCAACCGGTACAGTTGCGGCCCCAGGTGGAAGCGTGAGAACTCCAGCAACTGCTGAGCCAGAGCCTCGTCACCCCGGCGACGGACCTCTCGCGCCAGAGTCTCGGCGTCGCGCAGGTGCCAGGCCTTCACGCGGGAAGCGAAGGGTTTGTACTTCGAGACGTTCGAGGACTCGCCCGTCTTGGCGTCAATGATGAGGGAGGCGTGGATTATGCGCCCGCGCTCGTCCCGCTGCAGTTTGTCATCGGCGATGAGGAGATCAGGTCGCGTACCGTCGCTGAGGCTGGGTTGCCGGAGTACCTTGTCATGTCCATACATGAGGCGGGCCACCTGCTCGCACAAACCCTCCCAACGGCGGGCACGGTCACTTACGGAGGGATGATACTCGCCTCGCCGACCGAAACACCGGAGAGGTTCGGGGATGTGCTCCTCCTGCACGATCCAATCTACGGCCTCCTCCACGGTGAGCAGAGGCAGGGGCTGGCCGTAACGTTCGAGGACGGTCAAGGCGTGGAACCGCACCGCGAGACAGGGCGAATGGGCGAGATGCTGCCACAGGGCCAAGGTGGACCTGTCGGGCGCGATCTCCGCATCTACGGCAGCCCAACAGACCAGGTTGACGGCCTGGATGACCTCCGCCTCCGTGGAGAGCGGTATCCCGAGAGTTGAGACGACGGCGGTCCGATCGCGGGCCGCCAGGAGGGCGGGATAGGTGGCGAAGTCCAGGACGGCGCAGACCTGGGCGAGCGTGGCATTCAACGCGACGAGGGCGAGGGCGCGATCATGCCGGTCCAGCACCGAGAAGGGCGCGCACGGCCAAGAGCGGGGATCGGTCTTGGTCTGCCTGATGACCAACCCATCGGCGGGGAAGAGGTCGCGGGCAAAAGGCGGCGTAGGGATCGGGAACAGGTAAACCGGGAGAGTCCAGTCCGCAGAGGTCTTGAGCGGCGGGTAGACGTTGAAGGCGTAGGCTTCCAGGACCTTGTAGAGGTAGTCAACGAGGGACCTAGTCTTCTTCGGGGCGAGGGGACTGTCCTTGCCAGCGGCGGCGCGGAGATAACGGCAGAGGTGAAGGGCCGAGAGGCGATGCACCCGGCACTTCTCATCGGCGAGGAGGGGGACAAAGGGCAAAGGTGTGTCCTCCGGCGCATCAGGCATGGGAGAAGTATAGCATAGCCCGGCAAGGAGAGGGAGAAAAGATGACAGTCTGGGCGGTTCTCAACAAGGGACTCGTGCGGGCACACCAACGCACCGCGGCAGGTCGCCGGGTGCAAGTGCGCCAGTACCAGACAAAACGGACAAAACAGGAACAGAGTCCGCAACGGCACCGCCTATCCACAGTCCGGGAGGAAATGCTGACTCGCCCGGCGATTGACGTGAACCGGTCAAAGGTGGACACCGAGGACATCGCACCA
>Ga0315284_10000965_pt1 | contig 39882 bp, 64 predicted proteins | sample YL17G09_16_MG_FD_203696 | JGI IMG/M metagenome (GOLD analysis project Ga0315284, IMG submission 203696) | Sediment microbial communities from Yellowstone Lake, YNP, Wyoming, USA - YL17G09_16 | ecosystem: Environmental > Aquatic > Freshwater > Lake > Sediment | place: USA: Wyoming | collected...
CAATTAGGTCTGCATCAAAGCTGTGACTTATATCGATAATTGCTTTTAGTTTTGTATATACGTATTTCGAGCCACTCGAACCATGCATCGCATAAATACTATACTTTTCTTTTCCAACACGAAACACGTTCCAACAAGCATATCCTAAAAACGGAACATTTAAAGTTCTACAAATGATTTTGGTTATATCAATTCCAGTATCCTTTAAGATTCGTCCTTCATGATTTCCACTTAACATTCCGAGCAGTAATTTCTTTTTAGCTAGAGGCTCGAAAAACGTTATCATGTAGTCTAACTGTTCTTGTGGATTAAAATCTTGCGAGTACATACTATCTCCGATTGAACTCTTTAAACCTGCTTCACAAAAATCTCCCATGCCGAGGACATAAATATTACGCTCAATACAATAATCACGCATTGCTGTCATACGCTCTATCTCACAACCTTTATGACCATAATGCAAATCTCCAAATAATAACACTTCAGCGTACGGCTTGCCAGGCAGCGTTTTTAACGTTTGCTTATTTACACGAATCGGTCGACCTACTATCCTATCGTTGTATTTGTTTTCATCAGGTTCCTTTTCACCATTAACTAAGCTCTCCAATTTCATCCACCTCTTGAACTTTTAGGAAAATTTCAATCGAAACTAACCTTTCCTAACTATACGTTGCGCTTGAAACGAACACAACGTTATTTATCAGCTGCAAACTGCGAATTACAAAATTTACATTCAAAAATTGCCTTGCGCTCGTCGCGTTCATGTAAAAACATCGCTTCTTTCTCGCAACAAATCTCACAAACCCTCTTCTTCACATCTACTTGTGTTTCCATTATTTCTCCTTTCATCCAACTACTATAAAATCAAACGTAATCATCCGCTACATAAGTTTTCCACGTTTTTTTAACAGCGCAAACGCCGCATAGTTTATAACGTCCTGTAATTCATCGAGCGTTTTCGAGTCGTTTATATCTAAACGTTGAAGACGATAAAGCTTCGCAGCCATTAAGTCAATAATCGTTGTATATCTTAAAAGATTAACGCTATCACCATACTTCTTGTTACGTTCAAGCATCAAATCGCGACATTCTTCTATTACTTCATCAAAATCTTCTCTAAGTACCATTAACGTTAGCTATACAACTACCGTTGTAAGCATACCTCCTCTAAAAACTACCCCCACGATATGTGTCATCTTCACTAACACTTACTTCGAAAGGTTGATGATATCTATCATGCAATACTTTCTCTAGCTCACTGCTTAACATCTCGCAACTTCTTCCACCAAAATCATATAAACCATCTTCAAAAGGATAAAGTTTATGTATCTGTTTTGCGACTTCAAGACGAAGCATAATGAACTCTAACGCTCGGTCTGGGTGTGATACGTCTGATGTAACACGATACCAAAAAGTATGATGATGAGGAATTCTTAAATATTTTACATCATCAAAAGGACAATCTTTCCAACAGTGCTTACCAAATACCGGATGTTTAATTTCAACTTTCATTTTAGTTTATACCTATCACTTGTCCTCCAACAACTATATCACAACAATGATGCTTACGCGTCTTAACCTTATAAGTTCGCTCTATACTAAAAACCTTATCACTTAATTTTTGCAAAGCTTTTAAGTCCTGATGCATAAACGCTTCGATAAGAATCTTTTTAACATCAACTTTATCCTTGATTTGTTCTGCTATTTTTTCGCTAAGCTTTTCTGCTTCTTGAAACTGTTCTGTCACGTCCTTAAAGATTGGTCTCGCAGATTTATCATAATCACCCCTATAAATACGATTTCCGAATCTAAAATACGACGAATATAAAACATCAATTTTGTCTGTACTTTTTTCTATTTCCTTCTTTTTGAATATGTTCATTTTAAATTAACCCCCTTTCGCATTACTGCAACTGCATCATGGCTGTGAATGCTTTCTTGATGGTCACATACTACTACAAAATCTAAGATGAGTTTGTTTTCATTAAGTTTCAGAGCAATAGCACGTGCTGCTTCCTCTACTATTAGAGAATTATCGTAAGCTGTCTTGCAGATAAACTGCTCATCTACTCTTCTTATTACTGGATACGGAACAGCTTTTACTGCATCTTCGATTTGCAAAACTAAATCCTCAATCCAAATTGTTTTATCGTATTCAACCGTAACCTTCGCGTAACCACGTTGCTGATGTGGCGAGCTACGTTGCTTCTCCTTTTCAAAAAGTTCTTCTGCGAGCTTTTTGGAACATGAACAAGTTGCGATATACTGAACCGTTACTGTTAAATATTTTTTAATAACTCCTCCACTATTTATAACTTCAATTGAACAATCATAAAACTTTGTAGCATCAATTTGCGAAATCGGAGACTTTACAGCAATCGCATAAGGAAAGTTCACTTTCACATAAACGTCTTTTGACTGGTGTTCTGAAGCCTCATAAATCTGCTTCGCGATATCAATAAGTACATCTGTACTAACACCGTGACCAAGCGACGCAAACAAAGTACGCTGCATAAGAGACATCGAAACACCTTTCATCGGCTCACTTAAATCTGTATAGATACTCCAATTGCCAACTGCCTGGACTAGATTGCCAGCTTTTGTACGAAGAATTATCGGTGTACGAATTTCACGAACACCAACTTTAGCAATAGGTAGACCTGTTTCATCTTTGAAATTTCGATATATCGGAAGCTCGTGTAATGACATAACTAAATTCCCCGTTTATTCCCGTATAAGATAATATGAAGCCTCGGAATAACACGCCAGTCAAGATTTCGTTTTTTAACCTCTTCAACGAGCCAACGTGTACCATCAATTATTTTTTCTTTTTCAACGCCTTCAGGCATCAAAATAACATTTTCGAGCTTCAGTTCATCAACGAGATTATAAACACGCTCAAAGTCTGCGCTATCAGAAACTACAAACTTAAAATCGCGATTATTACAATATTGGTTCCAATTTGTCAAAGATTTCTTATAAGCATCGTTCATAAAGTCAAGTTTTGGAGAAATATTAAAATGAACACCACTCTGCTGAACATCGCTACGATATATTAATCCATTAGTTTCGATTTCTATACCTTTACCCATCAACTCGTTAAGAAGCGAGTGCAAGTCTTCATGAATTAAAGGTTCGCCACCAGTTACTACAACATGATTATAAGGTTTACATTGTTCAACCATTTCAGAAATAGAATATTCTTTGCCACCAGAATTATCCCAAGTGTATTTTGTGTCACACCAACTACATCTCAATGAGCATCCTTGTAAACGTATAAAGTAAGCCATCGTCCCAATATAACGTCCTTCTCCTTGTACCGATTCGAACATCTCGTTTACTCTCATCGTCTACGACCCCGCGGTTCATTTATTAGCATCAAGTCAGAAACGTTAACAGTTTTTGGCTCAGCTACTTTACACGACACTATCTGACGACCATCTATCATTAACGTTTGAGCATATTCAGCATAACAATCTGCAGTTTCCCAAATGCGTACTATTTCTAATCCAGGTAATTGCTCATGTAAAATATTAAAGATTTCGCGACACATATTTTCTGCTGTCGGGATATCTTGCATCACGTTGTTTAGAAACTGATGGTCGTACTTATCATGAATAAGACTATTAAAGATATTTTTTACCTCGCTAAAGTTCTTCAGCATACCATTATCTAACGATATGCCTTCTAAAATAAGTTCAACAATATAATTATGACCATGACTTGGCTCGTTGCTACACTTGCCAAAAATAATACGGTTTGCTATTTCAGAAAGATTTTTATCGAATAATCTATGAGAGCAGCTCATTTCAAATTTGCGTGAAATCTTATATACCATTTTCATCCCTTTATAATAATAAAAAGAGCGCCGGAGCGCCCAAAAAATAAATTTATTTTCCGGTCACGAAACCTAAGTAATCCCTACCGTCTGACGCTGATTTTCTTAGTGTTACTATTGCTTTTTTACCGATAAGGTCCTGTGGATGTTTAACACCCATTTTGTCTAAGAATTTCTGCAAGCTACCTTTGCTGCTCCAACCTACAACTACGCCATCTTTTACTTTAAGATTAAATAGTTCAGTTGGTGCTACATCAGTATCTGCAATTTTTGCCAGAGGTGTACCAGACACCTTAAGCACAAACGCTTCCCTTGCTTGGCCAACTGGTAATTTTTTGCCATCTTCGCCATATAGCGACGGTACTTTGACTACGTCTACAGCTTTGATTTCGTTCTTTTCCCCTTCGTATTGAGTAAGGTCTACACCTTCACTCTCAACTAGTTTAAGTTCGCTTATTTTCATTGTTTTTCACCCTTTACAATTTTTTCTGTGCTGTTACGCTTCCCTGTCACAGAGAACATTAACTACAAACTACTTTATCACAAGTTGTGATACTTACACATTGATTGTGACTATCACAATTTATTGTAGTTATACTATGCTCACAAATACATTGCGAAGCATCATACGAATTATCATTAACATGCTCGCTTAAAACAGAAATTGCTGCAAACGATAATAGAACCGAAATGATACAAAGAACAGTAAGCATGTGATTTATTATGTTTTGATTACTTATAGATGCCATATTAAGAAATACCTCGCTTTTTTAAGTATTCCAAGATTGCGTTTTCTGCAACCTCAGAAAGAAATATATCTTCCATCTTGCCAGCAACAGCATTAGCATCAACATACTTTTCAAGTTTTTGAATTGTATCAAGTTTTAAAGAAAAGCCTTTGAAAAGTTTTATTGAACGACTGCGAACAACACCGTTTATCATGCCGTATAGATAACAAATTGCTCTTTATAAGCATAATTACGCTATAGTATACACATTCTTTTAGTCAGAAAAAATACAACTTGCTGCCATTATAACCAAGCAAATTGCTAGAAATTCACTTAAATAAGGAACATGCACACTACCCCATAGCAAAACTGCTGCCAAAATATCTATAACAAAAATTACCTTACCAATCATTGTTTTTGAACACCAACAACAACAATCGAAACTGGATTGCTAGCAGAAGCATCGTGTGGATAATAGTCTACAATTTCGCTTTGGTTGATTACTTCACTAATATATGCCGGTTGCGTTCGTTCCCACGCATCAAACTCAGCATATGTTATGTTCTTTGCTTTAACTAAATCATGAAAAGCAGTTATGTTACTTGGTGGAAAATAAATACGGTTGTTTAAATCAGCATACCATGTCAGTTGCATAATTGATGAAGAAATAACATTTTCATTATTATCAGTATAACCGCGCATCGCTGTTCCTATTTCTTCTAATCCACAAAAACCTACTGCCTTATCTGCTACTGCTAGATATGCAAAAGGTAACGAACTTACAATAACAACAATTAGAAGTAACGAGCAAACTATATAACGTATCCAGTTCTTTTCATTATATGTTGAAATTTTGGCCAATAATAATGAAGCACAAACCGCTAATAAAGGAACAAGCGCTACGATATAACGACCTTCTTTAACTGGCCAAACACTGTTGATTATAAAGTAACAAATAATTGTAATAAAGATTACAAACATTTCCTTGCTTGGCTTTAATTTTGTAGAAATCAATAACAATACAATTGATATAGCAGAAACTAACACAAGTTGCCAGCCAAAAATGTTTACAAAATTTACGATATAATAATACCACTCTGCTACATCTAAAGTGCTTCCACCGAGCGTTCGCTCCATAAAATTCGGAATAAGAATTTGTGAAGCAACAAGATAGATTACTGTTAGAACCAAAGGAAGCAAGCAAGCAATAAATTTCTTGTTAATAACTTCTTTAATAATAGCACGTTTATGACTATACAGTAATGCTATTCCGAATGCTATTACTAAAACCAACGAAGATAGACGTATCAACACGCTACCACAAACTAACGCTACACAAATTGCCAAATCAGAATATTTCTTGCTTCTTAGATACCGAATAAAGAAAAGCGTTGCAGAAATTATAAAGAAAGTTTCAATTATGTTGTTGAGAATTCTTGTACTCAAAAAAAAGAAAAGATAATTTGAAAAAGTAAGAACTGCTGCAAAAATTGCTGCGTAAATATTTTCAAGTTCCTTGCCAATATAATAAGCACAAATTACCGAACCAACACCAAACAGCGCAATTACTAGTTTGATTATCCACTCATTAAAACCAAATATTGCAAAAAAAGCACTGTATATGATATATGTAAGCGGAGGATGTTGATTGAAAGCTTCACCATTTATTGTTATGCCATAACCGGTCAAAAGGTTGCGAGAAATTGCTAGGTCTCTGCTTTCATCAAGTTAAGGCCAGAGACATGAATTAATACTCAAGAACAACGATAAACATAAAACCGTTATAATACTAATTATAATTATATCGCTCTTGGTATTAAACCAATGTCTCTGGCTAAAAACGTCAGCCACGTTTAGTCACCTCCTTTTTGTTGTTCATTACTCTTTACTTCCGTGTTGTGCTACATCATCTGCTGTTGCTTTACGAACGATACAATATGAGTTAGAACCGGAAGCAGTCTTAGCTACCGCAACGAGCATTCCTTTTTTGTTTATAATAAAGCCATACTCACTGCTCTTAAACTTCTGCTTTGTTTTCATATCGTAAAAGTTTCTTTCTTCCATACTATCCCTCCTTTGATATTTTGATAAAAACATATAAGTTATTTAAGCCAAGTTCGAAGCTTTCATATTTCAGTAATCTAAAGCCATTCGTTTCGAACATATTACAAATAGCTTGCTTATCTGGCACGTTTTTATGCTGTTGCCAAAAGTCTTTCTCAGTTATTACTTTTATCTTTACGAAAAAAGATAACAAGATGTCTGCTTTTGCACTCGGAACTGTCATTACTACTAAACCGCCAGCTTTTAAAAGTCTAAAACACTCTTTTACAACTGCTTCGCGATTTTGCAAGTGTTCGAACATTGCTAACATAGTAATCACATCAAACGTATCGATAATAGGTATATCATTTTCAATATGAAGCTTATGAAAAACAGTGTAATCTGTAAAATCGTAGTTTTCTGCTGCTGGCTGTTCTAATTCATCTATTCCTACACTATCTGCTGAAACTTTTTTTCGAATAAACAGCAACCGATTATGACAACCAATGTCTAAAACTTTTAAGCCGTCATCAAAATTGCTAATTGCTTTTTTGATTCTCTCCTCTCTTAAATAATCATCAAACTTTGCCAAGCTTCTTCACCTCTTCCTCTATCTTTATCATATGTTCTCGTAGCTCCTTCATTACCGGATTACGCCTATTATCAAACTCTAATTCTTCGCTCCATAAACCCGTCTTGTCATAAAAGTAACCGATAATATAAATAGCTGCTACAATTGACAACGCAAAAACGAACATTGTTAAAAGAGAAAAGTCAACATTATAAACTTTAAGCCAAGTAAAAAATGTTAAAGCAAACTGAACTGGAACTAAGAAGCGAACAAACACTCTATCTTTCCCTAAATCCACGCGTCTAAGTACTGTAACTAACTTTTGCTTATCCATAAATCTTCCTCCTCACCAAAAATTTAATTATTTGCCAGCCGTCGTATAGTGGTCGAAGCTTTGCTTTGTCCAGTCGTTTAGCATAACTAATTTCTATTTCTTTAAATTTTAATTTTTTTGAAGCTTCAAGCTTGATTTCTGTGCTAAAAGGCATTCCATCTTCCTTGCAACTTAGCTTGCGATAGTCATCAATATTGAAAAGCCACTGACCACTTTGACTATCTTTAAGCTTAACGTTCAATAATGCAAGCGTTATAAAGTTAAATAGCTTGTTACCAAACCAGTTTAATAATGTAAAGGAAGCTTTATTTTCTCGAATCAAACGATTGCCAGAAATAAAAGCTCCTTCTTCATAGTTATTCAAAAAATTGAAGATTTCCCAAGCACTATACGTTTGGTCAGCATCTAATGTAAAAACTAAACCATCGTCAATAATACTCAAAGCTTTTTTATAAGCAGCACCATAACCTCTTTCTTTTACCTCACAAACCTCACAGCCAAATAAGCGAGCTAAAAAAGCAGTATTATCTGTTGAAGAATCAGCAATTAAAACACGCGAGTTATATCCATCGTTTGTTAAACGTAAACATACTTCACATATTATCCTCACTACTGCCTCGATGTTGCTTTCCTCATTTAACGTCGGCATCAAGAAAGTAAGTTTCAACCTAACACCTCTTTTGCTGCACGTGCTAACAACTTTATATCTTCGAAACCGCGTATCATTCTCAAACGCTTCACAACATAACTAAAACGTAGATAAAATCTCTTGTTTGCTAAACGCTTCAACTGCTTTAATTTTTTTGAAGTCATATGCTTATTTTTCAAACTTACATCACTTTGCGAGCCCACGTAACTGCCACTTTCATTAATTAATAAATCGTTTTCTTTTGCGTATTTGTGTAACGACGTTCCTGGCAAAGCTGTCAATATTGAAAATTGAGCATAAAGAAGGTCAAGTTGGATTGCAAAGTCTATAGTAGATAGCGCCTCGAACTCTGTTTCTTCCGGTAATCCTAGGATGAAATAACCAAGTATATCAATATGAGCTAACTGTGTTTTACGAATAGCGTCAACTATCATTTGTATCGTTGTATGCTTGTTTAAAAAGTCCAATCCCTTTTGATAGCCACATTCAATACCGTATGAAATCAAATTGCAACCCGCAATCTTTAACGCAACTAAAAGCTCACCATCAACCAGATTCACTCGAGTTTCACATTTAAATTTGATATTTAAATCCCTAAGCAAATCGCAAATTTTTAGAACTCTTTGCTTGTCTACAGCAAAATTATCATCATACAAGATGAATTGATTTATTTTAAAAATATCTTTTAGATATTTAATTTCCGCTATAACGTTTTCTGCAGAACGAGCGCGAAAGTTCTTATTAGAATCACAAAAGATACAATCATAAGGACATCCTCGCGAAGTAACTAATGTAGCAAACTTTTTTGAGGTTGTTAACGTCTTATATTTACTAGCATCAACAAGATGCCAAGCTGGAAATGGTAACGAATCAAGATTTACAGGAAGCTCAGCAATAACAGCACCGTTTAGCTTGCCTTCAACAACATCATTAATCACTAATTCAGCTTCGCCTTGAACAACTACATCAAACACGTTTGTGCTACCAATTATGCTCTCTGCTCCCACCGCTGTAATATGCGCTCCACCAACAATTATGCGAGCATCATAAAATTCTTTTAAAGTTTTTGCAATTCGTTCTGCTTCCATATAAGTACAAGTCATACAAGTTAGACCTATTACATCTGGAATAAAAGATTCTACTACATCGAAAATATCTTCGTTGTCAACAGTCAAGTCAAGAATTTTTACTTTATGACCATTATTAAGTAACACACTTGCTAAATATAATAAACCTAAAGGAGCTGCACTATACATGCTGTTCTTTTGCATAGGATTAATCAAAAGAACTTTCATATTTTTAATACCTCACAAAGTCTGTCACTAAGCATTTGATAATCAATTGGATTAAACAAATATTTCCTGCTAACATAACGCGAAACGTCGCCAACATCTGATGCAATTACTTTTTTGCCACATGCTAATGCTTCCAAAACAACGTTTGGTGTTCCTGCACTCAATGCTGGAAAAACAACTACATCTGCAAACTGCATTATATCATATACATCATCTCGTCTACCAAGAAGCATAACGTGCTTGTTGCTGTTCTTTTTACACGATAGCATTACTTTCTTCCATCGTTCAATAAAGTCATGCTCTTCGCCATCACCAACAATCATTAACAATAGAGGTTTGTTCGGTAATAAATCAAATGCTCGCATCAAGTAATTTATATTGTTTACTTTACTCAAACGACCGATAAAAAGAATTACCTTTCGTTTTACTTTCGTAAAACGTTTATCTACGATTATATTGAACTTCTTTGCATATTTTAGTTTATGAGCAACCGCGATACGCCTACTTATCACATAAATCCGTTTTGCAAAAAAGAAAGCTGTCTGCTCGCAAAAACGTAAGAATTTTTGTCGAAGCTCGTCAGCAGGTTCTTTGCTACCCATCGAATGCAAAAACAAGTTATATCTGTTTGCACAACTAATCGAAGCTATAAGACCTGCTGTCGGCTCATGTACATGAATTTCGTCCCAATGCTTGCAATTAACTAGATAATGAAACAAAGGCCACGAATTAAAGATATAACTGATTGTCGACAAACTCGGTGTGTTTATAAAAGGTATTTCAAACACTTCAGCATTATTAAACTTATAATGATGCGAAAATATATCTGCGCTCCGAGTTATTATATAATAATAATTTGTTTTGTTTTGATTTACATACTGCTCTACATAACGCTCAATGCCGCCTCCATCTGCAAACTTGGCACGAAAAGGAAACTCCTTGCTACCAAGTATTAAAACCCGTTTCATCTTTGCGCCAGCTCCTTAATAATTTTAACAAGCCTTTTGGTTTGCTTGTCGTTTAAAACATATATTACAATAGCAAACATACCGCACGTTGCAACAAAAATAGTAATAAGTACTGCTATATCTTCATAACCTGCTGGCCTATCACTTGAAACATATGCTATTGCACCATCCTTAAACGAAAAACATAAGTCTCTGGGTCCGTCAGCAGTAGCTACGTGAAACAACTCATGAAGCATTATGCTTAAAAAGATAACACCCATTGCTGCAAAAAAAAGCATCAGCCATTTCATTTCATCATCTTCCTTATACCTTCTTCTAAGTGATATTTTGCAGCAAAGTCTAAATATCTAACAGCAGGATAAATATCAGCAATGCTGTGTGAAGTTCCACCTATCTTATCATAATCGTGCTTGATTGGTAAATCTTTTTTTAAAGTCTTCATTACCTTTCTCGCTACATCAAGAACCGACAAGCTAATACCTGTTCCAATGTCTATACAAATACTCAATTTACATTTCAAAGCTTTCAAAAAAGCATCGCAAATATCATCAATATAAATATAATCACGCGATTGATAGCCACTACCATAAATTGTTAAGCAACTATTTCCTAACGCTGCGTTTATAAAACGACAAATAGCACTTCGACCGTTACGACCATAAACGTTAAATAAACGCAGCGCAATACAGTCAATATTTGGTAAACCATCCTGAAGAATTGCCTCTCCTTGCGATTTACTTTGCGCATAAGGAGACGATTTAACGTCGTACACGGCTGCTGATGATGCAAAAATTATTTTCGGTATTTTGTTTATCATCGCGGCATTCAAAACGTTTTCTGTTCCTTTTACATTTGTATTATAAGTAAGCTCCGGTTTCTTAATTGAAATATTAATATCACTAATTGCTGCCAGATGAATAATAACATCGTGATTTTTTGAACGTTCGCAAAGACGTCTAAGAATTCTTATATCATCTTTTTTATTATTTGCAATATCATAATTTGTTACTTTATGACCCACTTTGCGTAAACATTTACATAAATGCGTACCTATAAAGCCACTTCCACCTGTTACGAAAATTCGAATACCACTCACTCTCTCACCCTCCTTATAAATGCTAAAATAAAAACCGCTGTTAAAAAACACAAAAGTACTAATATGATTATCACTAAATATTGCATATCAATACGACTTATACCAAGACCGTTACCAAACAAAATAAAAATTATGCTGCTGATTATTGCTAAGATACCCACAAAAAAGATAATTGCAGCTACAAAAATCATCAGTATTCCAATGCTCTCTTTAAATGCTTGTTGAAGATGCATATGTCTCTACCAAATATATTGTACGATACGTATGTGCATAAACACAATTACCAATACTCCAAATACCTAATGCTCCTTTATAGCAACTCGTTGGCTCATCGTAAAATAAATATCCAGTACCTCCCTCTGTTCCAACAATTGGCAGCGATACTGTTTGTGCGCAATCTGTCACAATATTACATTTTTGCGAAACGCTATCCAAGTTAAGGAATAGGTTACTACATATCATTATTGTTAACATTACTGATATTAATAACAAAGCAATTTGTAGTTGCTGAAATGTGTTCAACGCGTTCCATTTTTCTAAAATTGACATTTTTATCCTCCTACCTAAATAAATAATACATAAAACTTTTTACAGCCGTAATTAGACCTATTCGATTACTACCTTTCGTGTCAATTAGCATATAACAAAGTTTCAAATCAAATTTTTTTAGTTGCTGTAACAAAACTATTTCAAGCAAAAATCTCTTCGAGTGATTTAATTGAATTTTGCTTAAAGCTTCACTCTTAATTGCAAAAAAACCACATAAAGAATCTTTTGATTGAAACATCATATCTACTAAAAGACCAATAACAACACTTACTAACGTACGCTTGCTCAAGTCGCGATAACCTTTTACAGCGTCACATAAACCAAGTTCAATTGGTTTAATTAACTTTGGTAAGTCACTAGCAAAATGTTGGCCATCGGCATCCATAAATACAACGATATCCAACTTGCAAGAAGATAAAACCCGCAAACCAGTAACTATTGCTGCACTCTTACCTTGATTCTTTTCATGACGAATTACATTAATACCAGCATCCGTACAAAACCCAAAAGTATTATCAGTACTTCCATCATCAACAACCAAAACATGGCTAGCATACTGTTGAGCTGCCTTTGCAAGTTCAACTACCGTTTCTTTATCGTTATAACTCGGAATTATTATACCAACGTTTACCATATCGCACCTTTAGCAATTTCAGTATAATTTAATTTGTAGATTGTAACTAAAGTGTTGTGATAAACTTCCTCATAACCCTCGATTGGTTGCTGCAATAAATATAATTGAGTAAAAAGATAATCTTTAGACTTATAAGGAATATTTACTACGCCCTGACTACCTAAAATAATACAAGTTGGAACTTTATCCGTATTTATATCTATACAACCAGAAGCAGTACAAACACAATTTATTTCCATCAACTGCTTTGTACCAAGCACGTTATTTATTACAACAGCACGAACACCAATAGCCGTATCGTTCTCTAATAAAACAACATAACCACCAATAGCTGTTATATCGCCATCATATAGACGATTTTCGAATCTAAAATCTTCGAAAACTAGCACGCCATCACCACTAAGAATTGCTAACTTATCAGCATCGAGTCCTTCAATATTGTTTGGTATTATTTTTTCAACACGATATGTTGTAAACCACATACCACGACCTTCTGCTCCCGGCGACATTGCTCCTAAACGAGATATCTGATAAAACTTACCAATATCCTCGTTGCTTATCAAGAAATAATCCGGATTACCATAAGCATTTAAAAACTTCAATACCTCAGAATTATTTTTTGCAGTAAATAGATGACCACCTATATCATAATTAACATATGAGTTATAGTTTTCTGGGTCGGCAACTGTAGCGCGATTACCCAACGCTTGTATCAGATATCCATAATCCCACCAAGAAACAAAAGCAGAGTCTGTCGCTGTGTTTGTATTTACCCAAGCCATTGCACTGTTCCAGTTCGACATATCATTATAAGCACCAACATCAGAACTAATTACAACAAAAGCATTAAATGAAATAAGCGCAATAAACACCACAGCTATTATATGCGGTACAAACCACTTTTTTATCTTTAATAGCTCATTTACAAGAACTGCTACTATAAAAACCGTTGAAAAGGCAAACGTAAACATCATTCTTATACCCATCGTTAGCATTATTGCAGTAAACATAAACCAAACTATTGCAAACAAATGAGAAGTATTACGCTGCTTATACCAAAGATATAATAAAGCGAAAATTGCACAAATAGCTATTACAAAATACATATTCAAGGATGTAAAAATATCCCCCAACGTAGGCATTTGGTTCTCAGAAACGCTCGATATCATTCCCGTTGTAACATGGTAGCCGAGAAATCCTGCAAGATATTCCAAACGAACAAGTAAGACATTTGGCGCAGCTACTAAATAAATCGCAACAAACGTCAATGCTCCTAAAATAAAACGATACAACGAACTACGCCAACAAAGATTCATCTTTATTAAACTAAATGATAGTATACATAATGCTAAAATCGCTGGCTGGATTTGTAAATGACTTAATAGCAAAGAAAACCATAGCTGACCTGAAAGCACAAGAAGCGAAAAAGTTGTCAGCATCCAAACTAGATATTGTTTTATATCATTGATACTCGTTTTATTTACAAGCACCTTTACTATATAATAAAGAGGTATTAAAAATAAAATCAAAATTGTTAAAGCAGAACTCAGTGCTGCTAAAAATGTTAAGACTCCAACAATAACTCCATAATACCATTTTTGAAGTTTTTCTGCTTTTATCAGAGCATAGAAAGTTAAAATCATAAACAACATAAACAAAGGTTCTTTTTCGAAGAAACCAGCCGTTGTTCTGTATAAGATTGCTGGAATAAAAGCAAGAGATGCTGTTGCTAAAAGAGAAACATAATCATGTTTTGTTATCTCTCTTGTTAAAAAGAAAAACGCTACTAAAGTAAAAATTAACATTACTGGAGCAAAATAAATTCCTACGGTATTTACTGTCAAATCCGGTAGCAAAGGATGTAATAGTAAAAAAGCACCAGCACCAACATATGCTGATAATACTACTTCATGACCCATTTCTAAACCACCGGGATACATACGTAGCGTATCGTTGCTTGGTAATATACCATGTTGAGAAATATATGTTGCATAACGCAGAAAGATATACGGGTCGTCTGGACTTACCATATTCTGACCTAGATTAGGAACTGCCTCAGTTCTACTATAGAAAGCTACACAAAGCAATAAGATTAATAAAACATATACTAAATATTTCTTGCTCATTAACATTTGTAAATTCAGTTTTATACTATCGAAGTCATACTGTTCCAAATTCCCCACCTCAATATTTCCAGTTTATGTCTATACATCCAAGGAAGAGCCGTACACACCATCCAGCAGTTGCGTCGGCATCTACGAGCTGTCCTTCGGATGCGGTTTGCCCACTTACCGAACCATATATCATCAAAACTAATATTGCCACTTAAGTCTCCTAATAATAAATCTCCTCGACACATACAAGCAAAAAGTTTTCCTTGGCAATTCAAAAAGAAAAAACTATCTCCTGCTGAGCAGTTAAGTTTAATTGGATATCCTTTAAGAGAACGATATACACCCCAAAAGAAAAAAGCACGACCCCAGTTTTCAACACTCGGCTTTTGAAGAAAAGCTCTTTCGATTTCCTTTATCTTACGACCCATTTCTTTTATAGGAATTTCTACTTTATTATCCATCTTCATGAAATAAATATCACTGTTTTGAGCATAAGTAAAAACAAAACGAGCACCTTTTTCTTTCGATAATTTATAAACATCGTTTATTTGTTGCCAGTTATCATTTTGAATTGTAAAATCCATTACCAGATATTGCACACCAAGTTGTTTCAAAGTATCAATTGTTGACGTTGCTCGCTCAAAGGCATTTGGAACGTTTCTTATTTTATTATGAGTTTCTAAATTACCATCGATACTTATTCCAATATGTAAATCTGGCAAGAATTGTAATATTTCTGTAACTTTGCTCGCGACTAATTCAGTAGCAAGACCATTTGTCGAAATAGTTATTACTGCTTTTGGACACGTTTCATGCAGTATCTGTATAATATCCACAATACGCTCATGCAAAAAAGGCTCGCCTCCAGTTACATTAATGTATTTAAGAGTTGATGGTATTTTTTTTAAAACATCTAAACTGATTTCATTCTTTGGTTGGAGTTGCCAAACGTTGCACATTTTACACATACTGTTGCATTTGTTTGTAATATCTATCGTTGCAAACTGAGGATAAATTTTATCGTTCATGCTCTCCTACTCCACGCTTTTCGATAACCCTCATACCAAGCATTATAACAATCTATACACATTTCGTCCCAGTGATAAAACACGTTTGCTGCTCGTCCGCAAACCTGACAGCAACCTAACTCTTCCTTTACACATTGTAATTCAATTTCTAACAAACCTGCCTGAAAGATTCCAGAAAAAACATTTTCGTAGATATAGGGCATTTTATTAAATAGCCATTGTAAACCGATAGCACGCCAAGGAAGTATAAACTTAAGTTTTCGGGTCTTATAAACAAAATCCGTTCCTTCAGCATACATATTGTGTCTTTTATTTAATAAGTCAAAAGCATCAAACGAATAATAAGTAAAGAAATGTTTATGTTGAATATTTGAAAATGCACCACAATGCGGAGCATGTGGACTTATAATTTTTAGGATGCCATCTGGTTTTAAAACACGATGAATTTCTTTCATTACGAAACATAAATCTGAAACATGCTCTAAGAACTGGTCGCAAAAAACCATGTCAAAAACGCTAGCTGACAACGGTATTCCTTGTTCAGCATCTGCTATAATATCTACTCCCTCTATATCACAAACATCCATACCAACAACAGTATCTCCTGTGCTACCTTTCAGTTTGCTATCACCACACCCTAAATCCAAAATTAACATTCACTTCCACATCCTCGGTCTCTCGTTTATGTTACGTTTTATCTGCCACAAAAGTTTGAACATATAAGCAATAGCTTCTTTTCGAGCTTCTACTCCGCGAAACTGAATCTTTTTAATCCAACCATGTTCTTCGCGTTGTTGAACCTCGTAGCATTCTTTCTTTTCACATTTTCTCATTCGCACATATTGTGCCATTACATTCACCTTCAATAAATTTCTTTACAACTTTAGCAATATACTCAGCGTCACTTACTGATAAACTAGCATGACAAGGCAACCATACGTTACACTTAGAAAACAAAACTGCTTCAGAACAACTATTATCCAAGGCATAATCGTATAACGACTTGCACTCGATACCTTTTTTTACTAAATGTTTTACTAAATTATCACGACAGAATTGCATAACATAAACTAAAGCATATGTGTGTAGACTCGGCTCGTAGTTAATAAGATGGCAACCAAGAATCCTTTTATAAACAGCATGAATCTCTTTTCTTTTATCGTTCCATTTAGAAACTTCTTTTAATTGCAGACGACCTATCGCCGCATGAATTTCTGACAAACGATAATTATAACCGAGCATCAAATTCTGATTACCAACACGACCAGCATTTCGTAAGATATCACAATTTTCTTTTATCGATTCGTAGTTTGTAACCAGCATTCCTCCATATCCTAAAACGCTCATATTTTTCGACGGAAAGAAACTGTAGATTGCACTTGTTGTATCTTTATGAGGCTTCTTTACGGCAGCTTGTGCACAATCCTCGATTACATGTAAAGCAAATTCTTCTGCAACTTCATGAACAGCATCCATATCTACTATGTTACCTACTAAATGAACAGCAATTATTGCTCTTGTTCGTGCCGTAACCAAGCTTCGTAATAAATGAACATCCATCAAACCGCTTCGTCTATCAACGTCACAAAAAACAGGTTTTGCTCCTACATATTCAACTACATTACTATCAGCAACAAAACCAAAAGCTGGAACAATAACCTCGTCGCCATGACAAACATCTGCTGTGATTAGCGCAAGATGTAAAGCTGCTGTTCCACTACTCAAAGCACAAGCATGTTTAAATCCACAAGCTTTAGCAAATTCCTTTTCAAACTTTTCGTTCTGTTCACCCATTACATACTTACCACTAACAATAACATCATTAATTGCATTGAGTTCGTTACCTGTTAATTGCGGTTCTGATAAGCGTATCATCGTTTCAACACCCTATTAATAAAAATTTCATTATCGGTAGCATTATTTCTTAATAGACGATTAGCTCTACAATGCTTTATAAAATCTGTAAGCTCTAAATCTAAAGAATCTGCTTGCCAAACCTTACTCAATGGTTTTTTCTTTACTACTTTACCATTCTTATGGCATGATAAATCCAGAATTATTTCCTGTTCCAGCTTATTATTTTTTATAAAAAACGCTAGCATCCCACCACGTTCACCACTTATGCGCATTGTCTGAATATTTTCACTAGGAGGTAACCAATTGCAAACAAGACTACAATAAACGACGTGTTCATCTGCTAGCTTCAAACGAACAAGAACTACGACATTGTCAGAATATCTTTTCCGATAGATATATTGCTGAAAAATATCCGAGTCAACTTCCTCGATATCATCACCAAACAAATATTTTATTATCGAAACGAGATGACAAGCATAAGTTCCTAAAACATTATCATCATAACGTGGAGGTTTAAGCATTGAAAAAGCAGCGTCAATAAAATAAATTTTACCAAGTTTTTTCAAATTCTTTTTCATAAAATCTACAGCCGGATTATACAAGAACTTATAACCAACAACCAAAGAGAGACCTAACCTAGCAGAAATATTTAACAAGTCGTCTGTATCTTCTCGATTTGTTGTTAATGGCTTCTCACAAAAAACCGGCAAACGGCTATACAAACATTCCTTTACTATATCATAATGAGTACTTGCTGGAGTTGCTACATCAACAACATCAACAAAAGGTAAGAACTCCGTGTAGTCTGTTGTCGTTTTGAAACGCCTATCAACCTGTTTTAATTTTGCTGGGTCTATATCACAAACATATAACTCTATGTCTTTCCTTTTTGAAAGAATCCTATAATGAACACTACCAAAATTTCCTACACCTATTAATAATAATCGTAATTTCTCCATAAATACTCCTCCCAACTACACTGCTAATTCTGGTTCGTCGTCAGGTAACACAGGTTCTGGTTCATCTGGAACATCATCAAACGGAAAATCGTCTGTGTCGTCATCTTCTTTTTCTTCTTCTTCGAACTTATTCATTATCTTCACCTCTATCATTTACTATTTCGTTCTTTTTCATGAATTCCGCAAAGCGAGACATTATCAAAGTTTTTTCATGCTCCATTACTAAACAAACCATCGCCATCTCACCTATTGAAGCTTTTTGTGAACGTGAAACAACTTTTACCTCATCACCTCTTATTTCGAAAGCAAACTTTAACATTTTTTATCACCTGCTAGAGAATCGTTTATTTTCTTTGCATCATTTAACAAACTAGTATCCATTTTGTTTGCTTCAGCCCAACTGATGAAAGCTTGCATGTCCTTGACCAAGCACATCCCAGAGTAAGCTTTTCCAGCCATTACTCCATACGGTCCAACTTGTCTGTCACGTTTCATTATGTCACCAATAATTTGGCTATCCGCTCCTACTCTGTTACAATATTCACCAAACTTGTTGAAGTAAGAAATTTTTGTAGCAAGAAATAAGTTTGCTGCATACTTACACATCTCAGCTGTAATCGTATCAACAATAAAAGTCGTACTGTTACCTATTATTAATAAAGGATTAAGCTCGGAAGCAATCCATATTTTATCTTCGTTTCTACAACCAAGAACAGTCTTATCAGGATTAAGAGCATCACGTATCGAAAAAGCAGCTCGTAAAAATTCTGGATAAAAGCAAACTTTAACATTGTATTTAGCGAACATTGGTCTGATTATTTTATCCGTTGTTCCTGGCAACACTGTCGACTTTATACAAAGTGTTTTTATTTTATACATCGTTGTTTTTTGTTCTAGCTTCTTAAAAGCTTCACTTAAAGCTTCACAAGCCTCCATAATATTTTTTTGCTCTTGCTTTTTTATAACTGTTGGAGTTGGTACACAAACAAAAATAATATCACATTTTGAAACGACATCTTGTATATCTTCTGTTGTCTGATAACTTTGCGATTTAAGAGTTTCTAACACTATTTTATTTATATCATAAAACAAAACATTGTGTCCATATAAACGATAAACTTTTCCGATTGCCGAACCTACCACTCCGCTACCTACTATACCAATATTTCTTACATCTTGCATTTACTCCTCACCTCTTCATAAATTTCTAAAAGTTTCTTAACATGACTTTCTACAAAAAAAGCTGCACTTTGTTCTAGACAAAGTTGCTGATAATAACCCAGATTAGCACAAACTTCTTTAATTTTTTTACAGAGCTCCTCTGTTGAAGAATCGTTTAATATTAATTCAGCAGGTATCATTTCACTAATACCTCCTACACTAGTCGCAAGAACTGCACAACCATATGACATTGCTTCAAGTAATGCAACAGGAAAAATATCCCAGTCTGTAGGTAATAATAAAATATCACTAGTCGAATATAACGTTTTTAAGACTTCCTCACTAACTCTTCCCAAGTATTTAATTTTTGGCTTATCCTCACAAAGCGTTCTTATATGTTGCATATATAAGTCATCACCGACACCAACAATATTTAATTCAACACCGAGATTATCTGCAGCATGAACTGCCACTGCTGCATTTTTTCTTCTCTCCATATAACCCACAAATAATAATTTTGTACTAACATCATTACGAATAAAAGGAGCAAATTCGCATTTAGGTATACAGTTTGGCAGCATAAAAGATGACACCTTAACGTTCATACTTCGTTTTATATAATCACAAATAAAAATAACTGGAACAGTAATCTGACTATCCATTAAATAGAAATCATGCGCAGTATAAACACAAGCAATTTTTAACTTCTTACAAGCTCTAAACGGTTCAGTACCCATACTCGACGCGTTGTGAACATGAACAATATCTGGTTTGATTTGCTGTAATAATTTATTCAAATATTTTTTTGCATAAAGATTTCTTTGCAGATACCAAGCAATGCTATGATGTATAATCCAGTTTTTCGTTTTCAAATCATGAAAAACAATCTGTGGATAAAGGTTTTCTAACTCAGCCTCAAAATCTTTTATCTTACAACCCAATTCCTTCCTTTTATAACTCATAGAATCAAATATTACATGAACATCATGACCTTGCTTTGCTAGCTCAACTGCTTCATACATGACGATTTTTGCGTCGCCTCCAAACGAAAAAGGATGAAATTGATTTGTAATGTAAACAACTTTCATGCTAATACCTCAGAAACAATATTTGTAGCTTGCGCACAATTCTTTTTAGAATCAAAAAGAAGCTCAGCTGCTTTTCTTGCTGCTTTATTCATACGCTTTAACAAGCCCGGATGCTTCCATAACTTATAAATCAAAGCACATATTGTGTAAATATCATCAGCAGAAACAGAATAATATTCTTTTTTATCAATTAGAGGAATTGCGTTTTTATTCGAGGCATTAGCTACAATTTGAGCTTTACCGCTTGCTGCTGCTTCAACTGTTACCGTCGAAATTTCTAGAGGATGCTCTGCGTCTGGCTGAATTACTAAATCTACTGAACGATATAACTTAGCTATGTTTTGTCTCGAAACCGAAACAATTACTATTTTTGAATTATGTAAACCAGAAAATCGTTTATCAGTAACAATAAATTGAACTGACTTAGGAAGCATATCTGCAAGTTGAATTATAGTTTCTCCACCTTTCTCAAAACGACCAGCAAACAAAATTTTGAATTTGTTTCTAAAAGGAAATTTCTTTAGCTTTTTTCCATCCGGATTAAATTCATTTAAGTCAACATATTTCGGAATTACTTGAACCTCGTTTCCTTTTGTCAAATAATAATTCCAGAACCTTTGTTGACCTAAATCAGAATAAGTAATTATTTTTGAAGAGTATGCTACTACTTCCTGCTCGAAGGGAACTAAAACACGTTGCCACCATAAATCTTTTTTTGCAATATCTCCGCAATCGAGAAGAACCAAAGGAATATTCAAAAATTTTGCAGCAAGATAGTTCGTATAAGTTCGTGGTGTAAACGTTGAGTATACAAAATCAATAATTGCTCTTGGTCGTAAAAAAATTATTTTTAGAAATTGTGTCGGTACAATACTAATATTTAAAGTGCGTTTATCGTTGCCTTTAACGCTGATTGGCAATACTGATAAGAAATGGAAACGACAATGTTCCATATCAACGATTTCATTTAATTTATCATTGAAGAAAACACCATTTGCTCCATCAAACGTTTTCATTTCTACGTCTTGTTTGCAAATATAATTTGGATAAATAACATCTACATCAAAAAAATTGCTTAGTGACCCTATCAACTGAATGTCTTTATATCCTCGAAAAATTTCAACCCACTCATACGATACTAAAACTTTTTTTCGTTCCATTTTCATCCCTAACTAACTTTAGAAATAAAGCAAGTTTTAACTTATAACACTTCACTTAGAAATTACCATATATATATTTTCAAATCTTTAGAATACGCTCTGTGAAAATTACAAAGTTTTGAAAAATTGTTTTGCTTCTTGAAGCTTTAGAATAAGATTATCGATGTTGTTTGGATTTATCAAAATTGAAGAAACAGGTTTAAGTTGTGGTATTAACGATGTAGATTCTTTATCTACGATTAATTTTTTGATTGAAAGAAATCGAGCAACACCAACCATATCGGTTACTGAAACTCCGATTCGAGAACTACCGTTTTCAAAATTTCCAAAATCATGCACATCCTTAAATTCGATTCTATTCATTCCCTACCTCATAAAAATATAAATCCGTTTTTTGAGGAACGAATAAACCTTAACATAAAATTTTTGAGTTTGGCTTTTTTAGCATGAACCTTTTTTTTTTTGTTGGATAAGAAGTGAAAACGACAAAAGAAGCACTTTGGACAAGAGAAATCCTTTGTCGCACTTTCACTTCGCATTGCTGCGGATAAAAAGAAACCTTTCTCAAATATAAATGTTATCTTTGTGGCTTAAGAAACACAACATGGATACTATAGTATGTATGTTGTAGCATACACATCCCCGAGTTGTTATACCTAGATATAACAAACACTAATTTTCATCATTACATAATGATGAAAACGAGATTATGAAATACGTTTTTTAAGTAAATAGTTATCATTACGAAATAATGAGAAGTTTTTATCATTGGCGAGTAATAAAAACGATGGGTTGTCTATGACAACGAGAAGCACAGCGCAAACATCATATATATATTATATATACCCGTTTGATGATTGCGCTGTACCGCTCGTTGGCTGGGAACAACCGTTAGAAAGTACTGTTTTAATTGATTAGAATCGTATTAGCTGCAAAAAATCGAAGAAAAATTACAAAATTTACAGCATGTTTGAGAAAACGTGTTCAACGAAGGAACTCCAATTGAATTTGTTGAATTGTTGCATCTTCTGCACAACACCAAACTCTAACTGCACAGCAAAATACGCTTTTTCCTTAACATAACCTGTTGTTTCTAGCTCAATAAGCTTTGCTTTTATTGCTTTATTTATTTGCTCACTGAGTAATCTTCTGTTGCACGTTTTTGCTTTCTGTATTAACTGTTTGTTCAGAAAGAATAGTTTTGTTTTCTTCATCTTTAATCACCCCCTTTTCTCTCCACTCTTTTATGTATTTATAATAAGTAGTTTCGTAAATATTTATTCCAGCTGCAACAATATCATTATACTTCTTTCCCTGTTTAACTAGCTCTAAAACAGCAGATTTACGTGTGTCGTGTAAAAAGTCTAAACTTCTTATATTATATTCTTTGAAACGCTTATAATTATCTTCAGCATCTTTTTGGATAGTTGGCATTGCCTCAGTATAAGTTTTCATACAGATAATATCTAGATTCTCGAGAATTGCTTGTTTTACAGCAGCCATTTTAAGTCTACTACAACCTGCAACATGACCTTTAAGAAAATTTTGGATATCATCGTAAGGAGCAAGCGGAATAAGGTCTAAAATTGCTTTCTTATATTCTAAATCATCAGCAATTATCCAGTCAAACATTTTTTTTAATATTGCTTCAATTATTTTCCTTTTTTCGAACATCAATACTTCAATCAACCATCTCAACCTATCTGTATACTTGTCAACATTTGTTGTGTCAGAGTTCAAAGTGACGAAATCCGTACCAAAAAGAATATGGGCAATCCTGCTTCCACAAGCATCAATACCAGCACCTTCACCAGCTAATTTTTTTAACATCATAAAAAACGATTTCGAGTTATATTCATTAGGAACATTACCAAAAAACAACAAGCTCTTTGTTCCGACGCATGTTACTCCACCGGCGATATCACGGTTCGTTTCTCCGTTGGTCATATAAGAATAAATCTTGTCGATAATAGCATGCTGGCTTTGGTCAGCGTGTCTTGGAAATTCATCGAAAGCATACATGCCATTACCATTTAAACGGCCTTGTATTTGTTGTTCTGTATTAACTCTATCATTTGTGCCTATTAATCCAGCTTCAGTGTAAGCGGTAGAAGGAGTCTCACCTGTCATGTTGTAATAACCAGCAGTTTTTCCAATTCTGGTATTTGTAACAACGAAAGAATGATTATTTACGCGTTGCCAGTGTTGAGCACTTTCTTCAAATGGTAGATGCAAATAACTTCCTTTAAACACGTTAAGTAACCGTTCGTCCATAAATCCAGTATGGTCAACGAAATAATCAATTAGTTGTTTCCAAGTTACACCGACAACATTATCAAACAATTCGAAAAAATTTTTTACATTAATTTGGCTTACTGCCTTGCAAATTCTTCCAATAGCTTCGTTTGTCCACTCGCTGCTGTTTTGTAATTTTCTATAATCAGAATAAATCAATAAGCACACTTCAGTAAGACTTGGTTGTAAACGAAAGTCCTTATCGACGATAGTAAACGGTTGATTACCAGCATGAGCAATGTGAGCATGAGCAACGCGATAAAGTTTTGTAGCTTTAATATTTCTTCCGGTAAAAGCAGTTATATCAAGAATATCTGTTACAACAACGCGCTCCACGTTACGGAATAGTTTGTTATTGAACAACCGTTTTAATTTCTTTTCTTTTGGTAACGTACGTAGCATGATTTATCCTCAACAAAAAATTGAAACATATATTTCTTTAGAAAACGTAAGCAGACGTTAGCTTGTGTTCTCCAAAGAACGTGTGTAATAATATGATTTGCTTTCTTCGCTTTCGTCGCTTTCGTGAATTAAATAGGCTTTGTGCTTTATTAACTTTCTGATTACAAACTATATATGCAATCGAATACTAAAGAGTACAAGTCAATTGTATGCTACAACAGACAATCGTATAGAATTGTATGCTAGAGAAGCTAATTCGCTATATAGACTACTGTATTCTTAAGTAAACGTTAGTATAGCTTATTGTATTTTACAACATACAACTCGTTTTTTCACTAGTTTCAGTTTTCATCATTGAATAATGACAAAAATACAATTAAAATAAGGTATAGCTATTAGTACCTTTTGTATACCGAGGTATACCTTGTATAACAGATAGGGATGAAGTTCGCTAATCGTGGGAACAAGGAGAGTGTAGCGATGTGTTGAATTTAAAGTTCGAGCATCGCGCATTTTCTTTGTGTTGTTGATGTTCGCAACTTCTTAGCTTCTTTACTATGATTACATCCTAAAGGATGTAGAAAACATAATGTGGTGAAAAAAACGATAATCGATTTAAGTTGGATTTTTTCTATATTTTGGCTACGAGTTTGGTGTGTGTTAGCTTTTGCTGTTGCTGTTGTTAGCTTTATTTTCGCTGTTACAGAATTTAGTGCTGGTTTTACAGTGTTTGTGATGATTATTCTTCTTATTTATTTCTTTCGTTCAAAGGAAGCGCCAACAGGTGATTATTTATGGTATGCAAAATATATAATGCGTCATGAGGGAGTTTCTAACGATAGTCTTCCGCTTGTGGGTCGCGATTTGAAACATACTCCTTTTTGTCAGGCAGCTTGGATTAAAGATAAGAGCAACAAAGCAATTGCTTTGTTTATCGAGTTTGTTGATTTATCTGAATCTTTTAATCGTCGTATGTTTGACCAACATAAATTTGAGAGTATGCATAAATGTACTTACCAAGTTGATGATTTAAAAAACATGCGTTTAACGAAGTTTAATCTTGATTTAAAGACATTAATGTATGGTAGTAAAATATTCAAATCATTTTCAACAGCAGGTATAATTTTTGAGAATATAAAGCCGCAGGTGCTTTATGATAGAAAAAGTGGAAAAATAATTCCAGAGGAAGCGGATGAAAAACGGAACGAAGAACAGGGAGCAGAAAACAAGCAAGAAGAGCAGTGAAGATTTTACAACGGTTCGTGTTCTTAGAAAAACAAGAGACAGAATAAACGAGCTGGTTGTTATGGATAATTCGTGTGCTGGAATTGTTGATAGAGCGGTTGAGATGTATATTAAAAAAGTTCGAGGTGAAAAAAAATGAGTAATAAAATTTGGTTAGTGATATTATTGCTAATGGTAGGTTTAGGAGCAGCAAGTGCAGCATGTTATAATGTTGTGGGTGATAATACGCAGTATGTTGTTCGTCCTGATGAATGTTACATCGTATCGGGTAACAATGTGACAATACTGGGTGGTTGGAAGCTGGTTAATATAGTACAGAATCTTGCTAGCGGTGAAGTATATTCGAACAGCACTTTAGCGATATCAGTTAGTTGTGCAAATCTGACAAAAGAAAATCGCAACTTGGTTTTAAGTGGTGGAGAATGTTATAATAGGAACGACTTGAATTTCTCTGTTTGTGCTTCAAGCTCAAATTTGACAAATCTTACTCAAACTATTTTAGCGAGCATGAATTATACGCAATTATGTAGCAGTGTAAATCTTTCTTGTACTGATTGTGGAGCACTTGTTGCTGATTGTAACAACAATCTTACTAGTTTAGTAACAAATAGTTCGGAATGTCGAGGTCTTTATGAGGGATTAAATGACACTTATCGCAGCTTAAAAAATAAATGCGATGTTTGGGAATTAGAAGGCTCTCCAGATAGTATTCGAGCAGAAGAGCAGCGCACATGCGGAGATACTACAATTGGCGTTGTTTTAGTAGCAGCTGCAATTATTGGTGGTATGGTTTATTACTTTGTGTATAAAAAGCCATCGATAGTAAGGAAAGAGGAGGAGTGATATGTCTAAACGTCGGTTGATGAAAATAGTAACTTGGCAATGTAATAATTGCAAATCGGTTTTTAACATGAAGACAACTTTTTGTCCTAAATGTAACAAGAGTGACTGGCATTTAATAAAAAACAAGTTGCTATCTTCAGCAATAGAGGAGGAATGATTATATGGTGGGTTTTATTATCGTCGGAATGATAGTAGTAGCAGCAGCAGCGGTAGCGGCATTAATAGATTATCGAAAAAATCTTATACCAAAACGAATTATTCGCACGTATAAAGATGAGGCAGATTGTGTAGTTGCAAAAAGAGATATTGATATCTATCTTGTGAATGAGCAAGGTACTACAACAAACGATATTCTTGAAGAAGGTTCGAAATGTCCAAAGCTACAAACTGGTGAAGTAAAGCTTGTTTTAAAGTCAGGAGCAACACCAACTGTAAACGTTGACCGAGATTTAAAATATGTAGGAAATTTGTTGAGTTTAGCAGGAGGTACAGCACCGTTGATTATTGATAAGCATGATAAGTTAAAGATAGCAAAATATGCACGTACTCAGCAACTATTAGACAAGATTTCTCAGTTTGATATTAATGAGGTAGAACAGTTTGTTGACGAGATAGAATCTCGTAAGCTAATTGAAGCAGAAGACCTTAGAGAGGAATTAGGAGAGGTTTCTGATACAGAAATAACAAATCGTATCGTTGAAGAAAAGAGCAAAATGGGTCTTACAGCAGTATCTCCAGTTTCACCTCGTGAACGATTAGCAGAGATGAGTAAGGAACAGGTAGGAGGTGAGTCGGATGAACATTCAAGACGAAAGCGACTTTCAGATGTCGGAGGAGATTAAGCCTTTTGAGAAAGCAGAGGAAACTCTTACAGTAGCTTCGCCAGTTCCGAACCCAAAACCGGTTAAGCTGACAGAAGACGAAATAAAAAAGCAGGTTATAGAAATGATAACACAAGAAAAAAGCTATAAAGAGGTAGTAGCAAGCGGTTTTTCTATAACAAGGGTGTTGTATAATAGGTGGAAGAAAGAAACTTTTCCAGATAATGAACGCTGGATAAGGTTTGGTGATAGTGGAGTTTTATTAGCATATAAGCATCATCTTCCTTTGATGGAGGCTTTTAATGTTTTGTATGCTATTGCACCAAATGAGCTAGAAAAAATAAAGGAGCAAGATATCAAAAAGTTTAAGGAGGAAGATGTAGTATTTGAATGCTTCATTTTGCATCCTTATATTTACTTTGCTTTTAACGACAGTACAATCAGAATCAAAAAGTCAGATTTGCTGGAGTTTAGAAACGTATCACACGTATGAAAGGTCAGAAAAAAAATCGACAGGCAGCTTTAAATATGATAAAGCTAGAGATATCAGAAACGAGACAATGGCATGTCCAGTTTTATATAGGAATTCGTAGCAAACGAGCACACGGAAAAATAGCGATGTCTCTCCAATGGAAACCTTTAGGCAGGCTTTGGCATATCAATGTTAAGGATATAAACTCGTTTGATAAATTTGCTCGTTGGTTTATACATAATGTTACTGAAGAAAATGGTATTTATACAGCAAAGTGGAATAGAAACGTACACCTGGTTGAGGTAGCTCGAATAGACGTTTTAAATAAGCAAGTTACTGTTAGTCGAAAAAGTATCTTATATCGTTGGCTTATAAACGAGCTCGAAAGAAGGGATGGAGACGAGCGGTTAAAGAGGTTATTCTATTGAGAGAAGAAAAACGTCGAAGGTTAAGAAAAGACCTACCTTTGGGTCTTTCTTCTTTACTTCGTGCAAAATATTTGCGTGGCGAATATTATCTAAAAAAGGAACATATTGTTGATGTTGTTTCGCTTGTTCTTGATTATTTATATCCGGAAGATAGTCTCGTTATGCAAATGAAAGTAAGTGTACTTCGTGACCTTGAAGCTGAACGAAGTTTTATTAAGGAAGAAATAATTCGTTATGATAGTAATCAGGGATTTATGACTTTTCGTGAGTATCTAAAATTGAAACGGCGTTTGCAGAGCTTAGATAAGATTTACAGTATGAAGTTAGATGACATACGAAGACTAATTGTTAATATATTTGAGGATACGGAACTGATGCAAAAGAAAGTTTCTGCGTTCCAGTTAAAACAGTTACCTCTTTCTGGTGATAGAAGATTTGATGAACCCTTCGATTCCGATGAGTGGTAACCTTTAAGTGGCTGATAGTCTTTGAGCGGCCGCTTGAATAATCTTGTTAAACCTTTTGGTTATAAGATTCTTCACATATGGGAAGATGAGCTTGTGGGTGATTATGAAATGAAAATATTAGACAAAATACGGACTTTTATGTCTGAGGGGGTGAGTGCAAATGCCGTCAGCTTTTGATTTTGGTGTTGACTGCGACCACGTTTCTTTATTAGGAACTAGTGGTAGCGGAAAACATATCTGCTTCGTCGTATAATGGAGCAAAAATGGCACGAAGGTTATAAAATAGTAGTATTAGGTGAAGCAGATGTAATGGAATGCGAAGGATTAATGTTTCCAACAACTGATGAGCAGCATCTTGATTTTTTTAAACATCACAGTTTCACGCCACAAGGAATTCCTGTAAAATATTATCATCCTTTAATAGATTCTGTACCAGATAATATTGTTGCTAATATGGACTTATATACTGTGAATCTTAAAGATGCTTTACGCGATAAATTATTTTTGTTGATGCTTAGTAATTCTCAATTATCAGATGCTTCGATGACGGCGCTAGTTCATGGTGTTGAAACAATGGCTGATAATATGTCTTTTCCTTTCTTACCAACGTTGATTCGTGAGTCGTCAGAAAAACAAACAACAATCGAACGCGGTTTTGGTAAAACAGCAATTCCATTTCAGGTTGATGCTCGTCGTTCTGTACCAGCAACATCTAGAGTTTTATTACGTTTAAAAGACTTGGGTTTGTTTGCTTCAGCAGATTTTGCTCTTAATATAGACAAGAATCTTTCTAAAATAATGAAAGATGATAGTATAACAGTTTTCTCTACGAAATGGCTCGAAGAAAGCGAAATAGCTTGTTCGTTAAATTATTATTTGCTTCAACTAGTAATTAATAATGTACATCCGGATAAAAAAACATTGATAATTGTTGATGATGCGTGGAGATTATTTCCAAGCAAGCGCAATCAAGAGACAGAAGCTCAATCTAGGTTGGCAATGAATATGGTTAAGCTAATCAAGTGGGTCCGTAAAAGAGGAGCTTATATAATTGCTGTTGCGCAAAAGCCAGATGACATTTATGATAGGATTTTGAACGAGATGTCAGTAAAAATTTGTTTTCAAATGGATTTAGACAAGGCAGAACTAAAAGCGCAATTACCATCTGCAGAAGCGATTGATTTAGAAATAATTCCAAAGCTTAAAAAAAGACATTGGATAGTTCTTGGTTATGATAAAGTTCGTAATCCGTTTCGTGGCTTTCAGTGTTATGTTCGTGAAACTCAACACGTAACAGCTGCTAATCAGCAAGAACTACTTTCAAAAATTGGTTTCAAAGACGCAATTAGTGAAAAGTTATTATTAGCGAGTAATTGGCAACGCACAACGGATATGATTAGTGGGTAGTTTTCATTACTCGTGAATGACAACAACTGTTCGCATCTTCAAAAAAGATGCATGGGTAATATTTACTCGTGGCATTTTCATTACTTTGTAATGATAACATGATAGTTTTTATTACTCTTGAATGATAAAAATGAAGTATATTATAGTGTATAAATTCTGGTTATTAATATACGCTGTGTTATAACAGCTGAGGTGCTTCATACTTGACTCTTAATGCACATAAGGTAGGCTTTGATGTAGATAGTTATTTGTATCAACTTAGTTCTGAACTCAGTAAAGCTCGAACGTTGAAGCAACGAAGAATAATTTGGTATCGTGCTGTCAAGACGTATTCAAAGTTTAAAAAACGTGTTCTAAGTAAAGATTTTCAACAAGATATGAGTGATGTAGAGAAAGCAGATGACTCGTATCAAAAATTGCGTGCGTGGTTAAAAGATAATGAATTTCTTTGCAACACGAGGTTACGCTGATGCCGATTGAATTAAAAGGGAGTTATATAAGAGTGCGTGTGAAGAGTCTGAAATTGTTTCGTGACGGAACATTAAGGACACTTGATGTGGGAGCAATTGGTCACACAAAACAAATTTCAGGTAAGTTAAAAAAATCAGGTTGTTGGGGTGTTCAGTCTTGGTTATTTCATGTTCAAGATGTTTTATCAAGTCGTTATACAACAAAAAGAATTTTGCAAGATTTGGGTTATTGGAATGAAGCTCGTAGGTTAGCTTCGAAGTGGTAATATTTTTTTTAAAAATTATGTTTCACGCGCTTCCCTTTACGGAGCAGTGATTGAAACCGAAAGTCGGCCAAGGGGTGTTTTCGGTTCGTAGGTGTAACATCTACGCAAGTGGGTCGGCCAAGGGGCGTCTACTTGAAACTTATAACAGACTATGGAGGGGTTAAAAAATGAAGGACAAACAAAGAGCATATCTTATTGCCGGTGTTGGTTTTTTAGCGATACTTTTAATTTTAGTAGCGACCGGAATTATCAATGTGCCAGGAGCAGTAACTGCAGAATCGCAGTGTCTGAAATCTGGTAACTATTGGTATGATGGTGCGTGTCATACGACACCTAAACCAGCAGGCGGAGCAGGCGGAGTTGCAGTCGAAGGAGCATGTGGAGCGAGTAGCACTTATTATGGTGACAGCTCAACTGTAAAAATAAACGCATATGATTATGGAACAACACCAAGAACAACCATAACAGATGCAAATGTCTCTGTATTAGTAAACGGAATATTGTTTAAAACATATGACGTATACTCGGTAACAGATTCAACTGGTCTATCAGTATCAGTTGGTGACGAAGTAGCAGTTGTAGCAATGCCAACAGTACCAATAGATTACTATGGTAATGCGTTGGTGGACCAAGATGGTTCGGTGCACACTTTTACACTAGCTAACGCAGACCTAGTTTGTGTCGATACAAGAGCTGAAACATACACTTTCAAAGCGTATGATATAATTGCCCAAAGTTCAATGGCAGTAGCTATGTACGATAAAAACATGAATGTATTGGCATCTGGAAACAATTCTTCGCAGGAAGACTTCAAAATGGATATGGGTGCAGACGATACTGAATATGTATATTTCGAGCTCACAAATAGCGGAGCAGATGATATGTACGATTTCAAAACAGTTTGTACAGGATACCAGAATGAGGTTGACGATGTGAAGTTACTTGAAATCCAGAAGGGTGGCAAAGTATACACAGACTTCGAAAAAACAACACCAGCTAAAAACGTGTCTGATGCAACAATAGAATCGACAGTAGCAGCGACAGCAGCGCAGTATAAAACGTGTTGGTCATATGCCGAAGGAGTAGATAGTGCACTTAGACTCACAGAGTCCGAATCTTTGTTGCTTAAGTTCGAGGTTAAATCAGACCCAACATCAGCACCAGGAACAGATGATACCGCAACAGGTGATATCTTCTACATAATGGCTTTCGATGGAGCATATAAGCTCAATCAAGCAGGTGACCAAGCTGAGTTCGGTTGGTTTGATTCTAGTACAAGCGAAGACCCATCAAAATTGGGTGTAGCTGAAACTATGACAAGCCCGTTAGGCAAACAAGTCGGAGCAGTAGTTGAAGTGTACTAAACGTACAACAATTAGGTTTGTGGAAGGATAACCTTCCACCTTTTTTTCTTTTTTTTAAACCAATACAATTTAATTTTAATGGAGGAATAAGAATATGCAATACAGCAAATTATTTTTGATGCTGTTAGTATTGCCATTAATATGTGGATTAGCATTTGCAGCGGACAATATAACGTTTGCTAACGTATCGACGAGTAGCACGACACCAGTAGGTGGAACATCTATAAGCTATGCTGTTAGATGGATAGCGGTTGGAGCAGGAAACTTCACAGCTGGCGGTTCTTGTTGGATATTGAGTACAGACAACGGTGGTAGTTGGGCGAACTCAACTTGTAACGCGACGTTTGGTACAGGGAACTGGTCTAACGGAACAATTACAACGAGTAGCACTATAACCAATGAGGGTAAACCTTATGGTTGGAGAGTATATGTAAACAACTCGTTAGGTAATATGAATGTTAGCACAACTACAAATTGGACGATAGCGAGCGTGGCTCCATCTGTGTCTATAACAGTACCTACAGCAGGTGATATAATGTCATCTCAGATTGTGCCAGTAACGTTTGTAGCATCGGATAACGTTGATACAACGCTTACGTGTTATTGGAACTACGATGGTGGTTCGAACAACACAATGAGTACGAGCCCGTCAAACGGTTCCACATATTTGAATTTAGCAACAGCAGCAGCAAAAGATGAAGGAACGACAACGCTTTATTTGTATTGTAACGACAATGCATGGAACGGACCGTTATCTGGTAGCGATACAGTTCAATTTACTGTTGAACGTTCGTCACATGGTGCAGTTGTAGCGCATCAGGACCAAGGTGTCGGAGCGGTTGATACATCAACAGGTATTACAACAGGAGCATTTGCTTTCTTATCGTTTTTAGATAAAACGTTTATGGGCGTAGATGTAAAAGTTGTAATAGCTTTGGCAGTTTTAGCATTTATTGGTGCAATACTAGTACTTGCAAAAAGGTAAGCGTTGAATAAAAAGCGCGAACACGATTAGGAGTATTACTATGTCGATAAAGAGAAAGCTAGAACGCAATTTATGGTGGGTCGTACCCATCTTTCTTTTCTTTTTTGTAGCTTTCGTTATACATAGTTACTACGAAAGCTCTAATGTTCCACTTGAAAAATATTTAGCAACAACACCGCATCAATCTTATGGTTTTGTTTATGTTAAGGACTTGCCATGTGGTAGTAGTGATGTAATCTGTTGGCTTTCTAAAGCGAATTTATTGACATTTATAGCTCCTTCTTCTGTTTCTGAAAACGAGCAGTTTGCTCTGTTTATTTCTAATACTGGTGAGTCATGGAAAGGCTCTTATTCTAATACTCTAAAATATGGAACGAATGGTAATTATCCTTGTTCAGCTGGTGAAGCTGAATTCTGGTTAGAGAGAGATAGTACAAAATATGGAATTATTACGAACGAATTTAAGTTTGCGACGGGAGCAGGTGAGTGTTATGCTCAAGCAAGATATTATGTTACTGATATTAATGTAAATAACTTCTTTTTCGGTAAGGTAGAGATTTCGGTTGATGGAAATGTAGTGGATAACAAAGAAAAGCGCATCACGGTTGAGGCACCATCTTGCAGTTTTGATAATCTTCATGATTGCTTGACAGATTCGGATTGTACACACGCTGGTGGCGAATGGTGCAAGGGTGAATGTGTTGATGAAAGAACAATTTGTGCATGTGATGCCGGTTGGGGCGGTACAGCATACTGTAGCAGCGGAAATGTTTGGCAAAGTCGTACTAGTATCGACTGTTCTGTAACACCAACTAAAAAATATGATTGTTTATACGGATGCTTAAATGGTGAATGTGAGCCAAAACCAGTTACTGGAAATTGTACTGCTGGTTATTCTTGTAAAACAAATTCTGTTGTAGCATATTATAACGATAAATGCGAAGAAATAAATACTACAGAGTGCTTAGATAATACAGTATGTGAGCTTGGTAAATGCGTTTCAAGTGGAGCAATCTGTGGCGATGGAATTTGTGCATTAAGTGAGGATGCAACATCGTGTGCAATTGATTGCGAAGTAACAGATGGTGACGGAGATGGTAATATCGGGAACGAGCTTCCACCATATGCAATATTAATCATATTCGGAATTTTAATTATGTTAGCAATGGCAATAAGATTTTCATTAAGTTGGAGGCGATAAAAATGAGTATGGTGAAATATAAGTTTTATTGGAAAATGATTTGTTTTTTAGCATTAGTAATCGGTTTGATAATTGGTTTTGTTTTTGGTGTAATATCATAGGAGGAGCAAAATGGTTTCAAAAGGCAGTATGAAATTAAAACTAAAAAGCAAGGAAGAACTAAAAGAAATGTTTAAGTGGGAACGTGAACGATATTTCGACAACTTGTACAATAAAGTCGTGCTAGGTAAGGGAGTTATGTTATCTAAATTGACTAAAAAACAAATCAAGTTGGTTCTTAAACATCTTGATTATGTTGATAGTTTATTTTGAGGAAACAAAATGAGTAAATTGACTAAAGGCGAAAAAGAAATAACTTATGAAGCATTAAGACGTTATGCTGTTTGGAATGAAGACGCTGGTGATTTGCGTCTTCAAAATCGCATATTAAGAATAATGGGGAAGGTTGTAACGTTATGATTTTAATTGAATATGCAAGAGATGTGGGTGGTAAATATGAGTAGAATTATATCAGCTAATAAAGTAAAAGACCTTTTAGCGAGCAAAATATTAACAAGTGGTTGGGAGTATGACAATAGGATTGGTAGTTATGGCGAGCTAAGAAAATCTATTAATCGTGGTGGTGAAAGAGCTTTTGTTGGCATCTCAATTTTTTATAATCGTTCTTATGGTTGGAGTGTAATAGTTCGTAAAGGTTTTTATTGGTTAACTGGTTTTCAAGATTATGATATTGCAATAGAACGAATGCTAAGCTCTTTTGAAAGTGCATATAAACGAGCTCAATTCTGGATGAAACTTGTTGAAAAGAAAAAAAAGGTTTTAGATTAAACATGATGTCATCACGAACGGCAGAAAAAGTTGCAAGAATTGTTGAACAGGAAATCACAAAGTTTTGTGATAATTATGACTCGAAGACTCGTGAAGTGCTTGGTCATGATAAGTATAAAATAGAACGAATGTTCCGTGTACGGGTACAACAATCAGAACATGCTCCAAGTTGGTGGGGTGTCTACGTTTACACAGATGGTGACATTTACGAAGAACTTTATGATTATAATAATCCGAAAGCATTCGATAATCGTGACAAAATCATGGCTGCTATTAACAAAAAAATGAAGTGGAGACCCGGAGACCACTACTTCGAGCACGAGGGTGGTGGAGTAATGTTTCTTTACTAATATAGGATATTAAGGATTCGAAAAAATGGCAAGACGAAAAGTTAAAATGAATTTAGCATTAATAAGCATTTCGTTAATCGCATTATTCTTAATTGTATTTATCGTGGCGCCGCGTTTTGCTGCTGTTAGCTCTTCTCCTATTAACCCATCGTCAGGATTTATTCTTAAACCAGAGTGGGGTTATACAAAATGTGAAGTAGTTGTTGGTGACCTTCCAATAAATATGACTGCACAAGGCAGCACTATAACTGTTTCTAATTCCGAAGCTTCAAATATTTATGCAAAAGCGGTTGATGTTTATGCTACTTGTTATGGTAACGATGTGGATAATGTTTTTTTCTTGCAAGACGAGAAGTTTCATTCAGATGCGCCATGTACAATTGCTAACCAAAAATGGGCTTGTGTTTCAAGTGTAGCTGAAGGTGGTATATTTAACAGTATAGATAGCATAGAAAACAAGCTAGAGTTTAATCTTCAATACGGTGAGCGTATAACTTTAAGATGCGATGCTGGTCTTATTGGTTCTGTTTCTGGTATCAAGGTTAAATTGCAAGGAGATAGTTATGGTTTAGTGACGTATAATTTCAGAAGTCCAACACCAGTTGACACAATCGTGCCGATGGGTTGTGACTTATCAAAAATCGATACTCAATATAAAGATAATTTAGTAGGAAATAGGACAGGCAAGATGACTTTTGGTGAAATAGCTCCTTTCGTTATCGATTGGAGCCCAACATTAACTTATCAACCTTTAACTTATGAAAATAAAGCTGCAACTTGTAGTGGTGGAAAAATCTACGCGGTTGAAAGTATCAAGTTTTTAGATGGTAACACTTACAAGATAGCTGGCTCATTAATTGGCGAGGAGTTATGTTGCCCTGGCCAAAAGCTTACTTCAAACTTAATTTGTAACAGTGAGTTCCAATATGTTGAGGTAGGAGGTTCTGAGGATGATAATAAATGTGTTTCTGACGCTGACGTGCTAGGTGGTGGCGGTTATGTAGCACAGAACACTTCAGCTTCTTGTGATAATCTTTTTGTAGAAAAGTATACTTGTGTAAATCATAAACCAACAATTCTTGCTGGAAGCGCAAAAAAGGTTGAATGTTTACAACCATCAACCTGTTGTGCAGGTGGTGAAGTTTGTGGAACAGACTTTAAATGTTACTTCCAAGGCAAAGCAATCTGTGGCGATGGAATTTGTGCAGCATCTGAAACTGCAGCAAGCTGTGCTAAAGATTGTGTAAGCAAGGATGGTGGAAGTTCGTGGTTGGCAGACTTGTTCAAAAATCTTGGTAACTGGTTAGCGGGTTTATTTAATTGGAACATTGATGATATGACTGCATTATTAATTGGAGTCGTGGTTGCAATAATCGTTATTGCGATTATCATTATGATAATAATGCCTCCACGATATGGTGGCGGAGTTCCAATTCCAAATACACCAATCGTGATTTCATTAAAGGGAGCGTGAAAAATATGCAAGAAATAAACTTAATTCCGAACTGCTCAGAAGCTACATTTAGAATTGATGTATCGAGACTTGGTGGAAAGACTAAACAGCTTATAAGAAAAACTTGGGAACAGCACGTAAAAGAATACATGGCAGACCAAAGTCTAGATAACGAGCCAGAAGGCTCTCAATTAAGTGATAAGACAATTTTTGGTCGTGCGGTTTTAGAAGCAGATGGTGACTTTCCTTATAGCTGTAACGAAATAGTAGAAGCAATTGTAGCTGATATAGAATCTAAAATTGGAAAAAAACTGATAACTGATAGCGACCGTTAATACGTCTACGAGAAGAAGGTGACTTTCATCGTGCTACTATACGGAATGCTCCTTCGCTTTTTGACGCTTTTATTAAAGAGTCGGGAGATAGTAAAAGTGAAATATTATTTTATGCTAATGCATAAAACAGGAGTTATTAACGACTTCGAGTATCGTAAAATATCGAAACGTATTAAATCAACAATATCCCAAAGGAGATAATTATTTAATTCAAGGTTTGGATGAATATAACGAGAGGTGAATAAGTATGGCAAAAATGTCTAAAAAAGCAATGAATAAATTAATCGGATGTGCAGCGACAGACTTTGTTTTAGCTTTAGCAGTACTAGCAGTGCTTCATCTTGCCGGAACACCAGTATTTGCGAACATGGCAAACGTAGTTTACGCATGGCTAACATTATTTGGTGCAGGTTGGATAGTACAGAAAATAAAAGCAGCGCTTTAAACTTTGAATTAAGTTGAGCAACTTTCAATATGGAGTGACGCGATGACACATTTTATTCAACAAAAATTAAACGTTGTATTAGAACCAAAAACAGAACGTAAATACGATTTTACTAAATGCAATGTTCAAAAACGAGTCGATAAAAGGCATATGGCCTTCAAGTTACGAAAAGCAGGATATAAAAGATGACTTTGACAAAACAACAAAAAAAATTAATGAAATGGAGAACTGGTAAAACATGAAAAGAAAATATTGTAAATACTGTGAAAAAAAATTGACGAGAGCAGAGAAGTTATCTGGCTTTTTTCCTTTTTGTTGTAAGACTTGTAGATATAGACAAAGAGTTTTCGAATTAGGAGATTTGAAAGACCGATATTATTAATATGCCAACTAAATCAAAAAGTTTTATGGGTTATATAAAAAGGAGATATCTTAGTGTACCGGAGGTTCTCTTTCCGTCAATTGTACACGTTCATGCAACAACTTATGGTGGAACGATTTTTAGTCACGGAATTAGCGATACGAGTTACGATGTAATGTTCAAAGACAAACAGGGACAACCGTGGTTTCGTGGTGCTATTCCAGCACGCTATATAATGAAACTTAAACCGCACGGTTTGCGAGGTCGTCGAATATGAAAGTTGTTGATGTTAAAGTACTATTAGAGAAAATTCGTGATGATTTGGCAGAGCAAATACCAAGTAGAGCTTCAGACCTCGATGATTATTTCAATAAGTTACTAAATCATTCGTTATTTCGAGGAAGAAGAAAATAAGTAGAATGCTTAAGAGGTGTGATTAAAATGGCAAAAAATAGTAAAGCGTTTTTAAATAATATCCAGCAGATACCAATAGAATATTTATATGAGTTGTTTCACGACTATTGTACTAGACCGACCGAAGCAAATTGTGCGGTATGTGCTAAGACTTATGTTCGTTTAATGAATGCTCTTTCAAAAGAAATGGTTCGTCAGAAATGGAGGTAGATTAAAATGATAAGTGATAGAATGAAGGCAATAGAAATTTTATCTTTCTGTGAAACTGTGTTAGATAAAAAAGCAACAGGCAAGCTTCGTAAAGCCATGCTTCGAGAAATTGAATTCATGATTACATCAGATTAGGAGGATTAAAACATGAGTATTTCAAAATCAAAACGATATGCAAGGCGAATATCAGATAATAGTTATGTAGTAGCGCTAGTGCATCCGTCTGCAAATCGTTATTACATCGATTGGTTTGTTACAAACAATCCAGCAGTAAAACATCTTTCAATTGCAGACCGAATTGATTTTCGTTCGGATTGGACAGTTCGTGAATTCGAAAATATCTTTTTAAAAAGTGAAATGAAAGAGGTTACAAAGTGAAATGTAGGTAAGAACATGAGTCAATATACGCGTGTTGCGAGTACTGATGAACAAGAAGAATCAATTGTTGAAGTAGAACGTTGGACAAAAAAAATCAATAAACGTATAGTGGGTGGAAAAAAAATTGGCAAGTATACTCAGACATTAATTTTAGATTTGACACATTACGGTAGTGAAATTTATATTAATTCAAATGGCGATATCACAGTTAACGATATTCATGTTCATGATTTTGATGCATTCAAAAATGCAGTGAATAAAGGCGGTGACTAAAAAATGGGCAAATTCAAAATATCATACGAAATAGACACGCGAGGTCAAGTATTTACTATTCCTATGATTCGAAATTATATTCTTAAAGATTTAGAAA
>Ga0315284_10000967_pt1 | contig 39877 bp, 36 predicted proteins | sample YL17G09_16_MG_FD_203696 | JGI IMG/M metagenome (GOLD analysis project Ga0315284, IMG submission 203696) | Sediment microbial communities from Yellowstone Lake, YNP, Wyoming, USA - YL17G09_16 | ecosystem: Environmental > Aquatic > Freshwater > Lake > Sediment | place: USA: Wyoming | collected...
AGAAAAGGATGAAAGCGGTGATTATCAGACGGTCGGCGGCCTGAATCACCGCTTTCATCCTTTTCTTGAATGTGGGGGGAGAATCGAACAGTATCAGGTCGTAGTTAAGGGTCAGGGTTCTGATAGATTCGTCCGTGAGGGGCAAGGTTTCGACGAGCACCGGAGGGTCGTCCTGCCGGCGGATTGATGCCCAGTGAGCGATCGATCCCTGCGGGTCGGCGTCCACAACCACAACCCGTCGGTACCGTGAGGCAAGAGTCCCCGCAAGATTGAGCGCCACTGTGCTTTTACCGGTTCCCCCTTTCACACTGACAACGGCGATGACCACTGATGGTTTCCTCGTTGAAACTTTTTACGGAAGGGCACACCACACCCGTCATCATCCGGATCGGGCAGAGACTGCGGGGTTCCGGAACAGGGACGACTCAAATCATATCACGGCTCTCCGGATTACTCAACCGTTTCTCAAGATACCGGTAGTAATCCACCTGAGCCCTGACAGCAGGCTTCCCCGGTTCGCGTTTGTAGCAGTTATCCTGGTCGGTATTGATAATCCGGGCCTTTATGTTATCACGGAGCTGTATATCCAGAAAATCCCGCAGTTCCCTTTTGATCGAGTCGTCATAAATAGGACAGGTGACTTCGACTCTCCTGTCGAGATTCCGCGTCATCCAGTCGGCCGATGATATGAAGTACTTTTCATCACCATCGTTACAGAAAACGAAAACACGTGAATGCTCGAGGAATCTGTCGAGAATGCTTACAACCTCGATATTTTCGCTCAATCCCTTGACACCGGGTATCAGGGAACATATCCCTCTCACGATGAGCCGTATCTTCACCCCTTCGCTGCTCGCCTTGTAAAGTTTTTTGATCATTTTCAAATCGACAAGGCTGTTCATCTTGAGGATCATGTACGCTTCTTTTCCCTCACGGGCGTTTTTGATTTCGTTTTTGATGAGAGCACTCATTTTTTTCCTGATGTCGAACGGCGAAACACAGAGATGGCTATAGGTTCCCGTTTTGTAATTGTTGTCGAAAAACGTGAAAATTTTCGCCACCTCAGCAGTGATCCGCTTGTCAGCGGTAAACAGGGAGAGGTCGCTGTAGACTCTCGCTGTGGTTTCGTTGTAGTTTCCTGTGGCAACGTTGGCGTAAAGGACGGGAACGCCGTTTTCCTTGCGGGTTATCAGACACAGTTTCGAATGCACCTTCAGGTTCGGAACACCATGGATAATCCGTGCTCCATCCTCACGAAGGCTGTCAGTCCAGTAGATGTTCGCCTCTTCATCGAACCTCGCCTGGAGTTCAATGACAACGGTCACCGACTTGCCGTTCCGTACGGCGTTGATGAGCGACCTGATGACATGTGAATTTCCGCCGACACGGTACAGGTTGATCTTTATCGAGGTCACCTGAGGATCGATCGATGCCTCGCGCAGGAGGTCGATGACATAGTCGAACGACTGGTAGGGATAATGAAGCAGGATGTCCTTCTTTTTTATCGCGGTGAAGAGGCTTGAGGCTGATCTGAAATCAGGATGCGCCAGCGGTGGCATGGGCTCGTAGCGCAGGGACTGCTGTCCCACCGCTGGAAATGTCATGAAATCCTTGAAATTATGATATCTCCCGCCCGGTATAAGTGTGTCGTTCGACGAGATACTGCTTTTTTTCATGAGCGTTTTCAGGAAATCCATCGGGATATCGCTGTCATAAACAAATCTGACAGGTTCTCCTTTTTTCCTCTGTTTCAGGCTCTTCGACATTTTTTCAAAGAAACTCAGCCTGATATCGTCATCGATAGTCAGCTCGGCATCCCTCGTCAGCTTGATGGTATAGGCATGATAAACGGAATAATTGAACATGGAGAAAATATCTTTTAACCCCACCCGGATCACATCGTCAAGGAGTATGATGTATGTATTCCTCCCCTGTGGAGGCAGCACCAGAAAACGTGATATATCCCTGGAGGGGATTTCAATGAGGGCATACTGGCAGGTTTCCTCTTTTTCATTCTTTTTCATACAGACAGCGAGGTAAATCGAATGATCTTTTAATACGGGGAATTGCGTGTGTTTACCGACCATGACCGGGAACAGCGAAGGCTGAACCTGTTTCCGGAAATAATCATGGACATAGACGACCTGTTCAGGGGAAAGCTGGCGCTCATTAATAATAAAGATTCTTTCTTTTTCAAGTTCATTCAGAATAGCATCGTATACAGCATCGAACGTATTGCCCTGGTTGATGACGATCTGCTGAATTTCATTCAGTATCTCGTTCGGATCCTCCCCGAACAGCATGCGGGCTTTATTTCCGGCGGAAATCATCCGTTTCACCGTGGCAACTCTCACCCTGAAATACTCATCGAGGTTTGACGAAAAGATCCCCAGGAATTTGATCCGCTCGATAAGGGGATTCACAGGGTCAGTTGCTTCCTGCATTACCCGCTCGTTAAAGTAAAGCCAGCTGATTTCCCTGTTGATGTAAGCCTTCTGTTTTCCCATGATGCGTAATAATCACTCCAATTTCCGAATGACGTGTTTACGATTCTCATTCATCTTTTACACCTGTTCGTATCGCATACCGGCTGAAACAATAATGAATACCGTTATTCATTGACGCTTTCTTTTCGTTTTAGCGACAATCTTCCGGGCAAGCTCTTTACTGGTTTTCCGGACAATTTTTTGGATTCCTTCCGGTATATCACCTTCAAGGGTTTCCCCAATTTTATCCCTGATTTTCATTTCGAGCTCACGTTCCCGTGTTTTTCGTGGTATTTTTTTCCCGATTTCTTTCGGGAAAATGCGGTGGACGATCCTCCCGATTCCTCCCCTGACATCCCGCCACCGGTCAACCTCGAATCTGATACCGACAATTCCTCCGGTCGGCAGGTCTTCCTTCAAATCCTCGGTGAAAAACCGGGCGGCATCGGAAAACAGAGGATTATGCCCGAATATCATGACGGTGCCATGATTGTCATCGATGCCATGGACAACATCCAGAACAGCCTGCTCGATCTGATCGTACAACGATTTCCGTGTCCTGATGCTCTTTATCCTGTAGCCGAGATGCCGGGCGATAATTTTCGCAGAATCGAGCGCCCTCGGAGCAGGACTCGACACAAGGAGCGATGGTTTAACTCCGAGTTCCTTCAGCCAGTTCCCGACACGATCCATGTCGTTTTCACCACGTTCCATCAGGGTGCGATCGAAATCGGGTTCGGAACTGTCGCCGACTGCCGCTTTCCCATGTCGGACAAGATACAGGGTTTTCATGGGATACCTCCCGGGGTTAGTACATATCAGAAAAATTGCATCCTTCACAAACCATCAATCGAGCGCAGCAGGCAAAGAATGCAGAAGCTTATATACTACATCCTCCAGTGATTTAGATGTTCGAATACAATAAAATACACCCGTTTTCATGGAATCCAAATGAAAAATTTATTAAAAATGCACTCTTGATTATTCATATAATCCTTTAAAGCCTGGTGAAAAATATCATCTGTGTAGATACATGGTGTCAAGGGTCAGCACGAAGTGCTGATTTACATGCCCTTGACAGCACATAGAAAACATATTTCATTTTCGGGCGCGTGAAAAAAATACTTTTTCACCGCCCTCTTAAACACCATGATACTAGCAATAATTCCGCACGACACTTCGACTGCGTGGGCCTTTCCCGCTGGATAGTGCCGCCGGCACGCCTGAGAAGACCGCACTTGCCCACCGACGTCCTGAACGTTATATTTGAAAAGAACGTTCACCGGCGAGGCAAACGAGGATCAAACATGAACACACTGCTCGTCACCGGCGGGGCTGGTTTCATCGGATCGCATTTTATCCGGTATGCCCTCCGCATTGAACCGGAAATCAGGATCATCAATCTGGATGCCCTGACCTATGCGGGAAACCTGGACAATGTGAAAGACGCGGCACAATCGGATCGTTACACGTTCGTGCATGGTGACATCAACGACCGTGACCTCGTCTCGCAGGTGTTACGAGACCATTCGATCGACACAATAGTTCATTTTGCCGCGGAAACGCATGTCGATCGTTCAATTCACGGACCGGGGGAATTCATCCGGACCAATGTGACCGGAACATTCACCCTCCTTGATTCCGCCCGTCAGTACTGGCTTGGGGAACCGGGTACCACAGCCCGGAACGTGAGGTTCCACCATGTTTCCACCGACGAAGTATACGGCTCACTGCTCCCCGACGAACCCCCGTGGACAGAAGAAGCGCCCTATAGGCCGAACTCACCATATGCGGCATCCAAGGCGTCAAGCGACCACCTGGTCAGGGCATACGGGCATACCTACGGTCTCCCATGTACCATCTCGAACAGTCCGAATAATTACGGCCCCTGCCAGTTTCCGGAAAAGCTGCTGCCCCTGACCATCCTTAATGCCTCTGACAATCAGCCAATTCCCGTTTACGGAGACGGCGGGAATATCCGTGACTGGCTGCATGTGGACGACCATTGCGAGGCGGTCTGGCTCATCCTGAAAAACGGCACACCCGGATCGACATACCATATCGGCGGCGGCGAACAATTCACCAACCTGGATATCGTCCGGAAAGTATGCGCCCTCGTTGACCGGTTTCGCCCATCTCCGGAACAGACTCCACGGGACCGTCTTATCACTTTTGTCGCCGACCGGCCTGGTCATGACCGCCGTTATGCGCTCGATTCCGGTAAAATCCGCCGGGAACTCGGATGGAAACCCCGGCGTTTGTTCGAAAGCGGCCTCATGGAAACGGTCGAATGGTATCTCGCGAACCGTGACTGGGTTTATTCCCTGCGCAGTAAACCGGATTACGAGCACTGGATACGCATCAATTATACCGAAAGAACCGACCTGCGCGGTACGGCAGGCGGCACAGGGATTCAATAAGATTCATCGGATACCGGAATGATGTAAACACCACACCCGCGGGAGGCGTAATGAAAGGAATCATCCTGGCAGGAGGATTGGGAACACGGCTGTATCCTCTGACGATCGGTGTCAGCAAACAGTTATTACCCGTCTACGATAAACCGCTTGTCTATTACCCTCTCTCGATGCTCATGCTTGCCGGGATACGGGATATACTCGTCATCAGCACCTCGATTGCGCTGCCTGATTTCAAACGCGTTCTGCACAACGGCCGCCAGTGGGGACTTTCGATCAGTTATGCAGAACAAAGTGAGCCGCGCGGTCTTGCCGACGCTTTTATCGTTGGACGTCAATTTGTCGGCGCCGATCCCGTCTGCCTCATTCTCGGGGATAACATCTTCTATGGACATGGGTTGCCCGAAAAATTGCGTACGGCCGCCAAACTGTCCGCGGGGGCGATGATTTTTGCCTACCAGGTCCGTGAACCCCAGCGCTACGGTGTTGTTGAATTCGACGACCGGGGAAAAGCCCTGAATATCGAAGAAAAACCGCTGACCGCACGGTCGCAGTATGCGGTTCCCGGGCTTTATTTCTATGACAACACAGTTCTCGAAATCGCCGCCGGTCTTTCACCCTCTGCCCGCGGCGAACTGGAAATCACCGATGTCAACCGCTCGTACCTCGAAAAAGGCCTCCTCACCGTGAGCATTCTCGGCAGGGGAATCGCCTGGCTTGACGCCGGTACACCCGAATCGCTCCTCCAGGCGGCGAATTTTATTCAGGCTGTCGAAGAACGTCAGGACATCATCATTTCGTGCCCCGAAGAGATCGCCTACCATCTCGGATACATCGGCCGCGGCGAACTTGAACACCTCGCATTCGCCGTTGAAGGCACCCGGTACGGCCGGTTTCTTCTCCGTCTGCTTGAAGACGAGGACCACCCGGTATGACACGGGGTTTGCCGCCATCTGTCATACATGAACACGATATATGCTCGTGAACGCACAAAAACCCGGATTCCGGATTGACCGAACAGGACACCATTGTTTTTATGAAAGAATCCAACGTTATACAGAACGTATCACTGTCACAAAGGCTGGGAAGCGAAACTTTCAAAAATCGGCTTGAAGCTCAAAAAGAGCATTCGTCCGAGATATACAGCGGTTTTGGAATGACACGGTTCCATCCGGAGAATATGGAACTTCTCGCCGCGGCTCTTAAAGTTTTATTAGGGTGGACGCACCTCGAACGAAGGGCCACAAAAAACTCGCAGGCATTTACGATCACACACCGTGACTTTTCTTTCACAACACTCCCCAAACCCTTCGAGGGTTTCACCATACTGCACCTGTCGGACCTCCATATTGAGGGATTCGCTGACGGCGGCGAAAAACTCTGCGGAATTCTTGAAAGCCTGCCCTGCGACATCTGCGTCATCACCGGCGACTTCCGGTTTGAGACATCCGGCCCGTTCGACCGTTGCATTGCCCTCACCCGACGACTTGTCGGCTCTATCAGGTGCCGTTACGGTATATACGGAATCCTCGGCAACCACGATTTCGTTGAAATGACCGGCGGGTTGGAAGAAACTGGAATCACCATGCTGCTCAACGAACATATCCGTATCACGAAAAAAAGTTCGGCGATTGTGCTCGCCGGGATCGACGACCCGCATTTCTATCGGACGGGTAACATCGCAGGGGCACTCGATGGTGTCGGGCAGAACGATTTCATCATTTTACTGTCCCATTCGCCTGAATCATACCGCCATGCTTCCGAAAAAGGTGTGAGGTTATTCCTGTGCGGCCATACCCACAGCGGACAGATATGCCTTCCGGGTGGTATCCCCATCATCGTCAATGCGAAGGCTCCACGGATCTTTTCGCGCGGTTCATGGAATTACCTGGGTATGTACGGGTACACATCGCGCGGAATCGGTTCGGCGGGTTTGCCGGCCCGTTTCAACTGCACGCCGGAAATAATCATACACCGCCTGCTGTGTGCTCCATAAGCACGTAAATCCGCTGATTCCGTCGGCTTCATCGTTCACCATCGCCGGCTTCGCCCGGTCATCGACCTCAGGATGCGTTTCGGCCTCAAGGAAGCTGAATACACGGAAAAAACCTGCATCGTGGTCGTAGAAATTCAGCAGAACGGTCAGAATCTCAATATGGGTATTATCGTCGACGCTGTGTCGGAAGTCCTCAATGTGTCCGTTGAGGACATTGAGGAAACACCGAAATTTGGTGTATCGATGAACACCGAATTTATCCTCGGAATGGCGAAAGGAGATAATAAGGTGAGAACACTGCTCGATATCGACAAAGTTCTCGTCAGCGAAGACGAAATGTTTCTTGCACAGGAAAAGGGGGTAATACGATGTTTACCGTGAGGATATAAAACAGTTCATTCAATACGAACCTAAAAAATAATGAGGTTCGATACTAAACCGGTTTTCCCCCACCTGCACGCTTGCTGTTCACCTTCATTATAACGGCTTTTTTCATATCAATCACGGTATGAGTACGCCCCGGTCAGTCCACGGAAAGATTTTTTTTCTTTGCTTCGATGACATGGTGACGGACGATTTCCCCGTTTATCAGGTAGATGACATCCTCGGCGATATTAGTCGCATGGTCAGCGATCCGCTCCAGATGCCGCGAAGCCCCGAGATAATGGAGAAGACGCTCGATATCATCAGGATTTTCCCTCGCGGCGTCTTCAACGACACGGTACATGGTGCGGTTCATAGCGTCGATATCGTCATCAGAGGCACAGACATCGTAAGCGGTTCTGACATCTAACTCGACAAGCGCGTTGATGCTGCGACGGAGCATAACCTGAACTTTTTCGGCCATGAGTCTGAAATCGAATGATAACTTCAGGGGGGGCCTGTTTGAAAGAAATTCCGCCCGCTCGGCGATGTTCACCGCGAGATCGCTGATCCGCTCGAGATCGCCGTTCATTTTCAGAATCGATATAATGAACCTCAGGTCGTTGGCGACCGGCTGATAGAGCGCGAGGATTTTCAGGCATTCTTCTTCCAAATCGACTTCAAGCTCGTCGACGTTGGAATCGGCATCTATCACTTTCCGTGCGAGAGTATAATTACGTTTCTGGAGTGCGTCCACTGCCATAAACACATTTTCTTCGACAACAGCGACGAGGGAAAGGGCTTGCTGTTTCAATCCGTCGATCTCTTTATGTAAACGATCTTTCATAAAACCTCCGTCTTATCCAAAACGACCGGTAATATAATCCTCCGTCTGTTTTTTTGAAGGATTGGTGAATATCTGCGAAGTGGTACCGAATTCAATTATCCGCCCCTCATAAAAAAAAGCAGTATAGTCGGAAATCCGCGCCGCCTGCTGCATGTTATGAGTCACAATAACGATCGTGTAGCGCAATTTCAGCGATTCTATCAATTCCTCTATCTTTGCGGTTGCGACGGGGTCTATTGCCGAAGTCGGTTCATCCATGAGAATAACTTCTGGTTCGATCGAAATGGCGCGAGCGATGCAGAGGCGCTGCTGCTGTCCACCGGAAAGCGCCATGCCGGGATTCTGAAGGATGTCTTTCACCTCCTCCCACAGCACAGCCGCCTTCAGCGCCTGTTCAACCCGCTCTGCCAGTTCATTCCTTGACACCTGATAATGAAGCTGAATCCCGTAGGCGACATTGTCAAATATACTCATGGGAAATGGGGTCGGCTTCTGAAAAATCATGCCCACCTTCCGACGGAGTTCTATCAGTTCGACCGATGGCTCGAGGATGTTCCGTCCATCAAGGATAACCTCCCCAATCGCCCTCTGACCCCGGTATAATTCGAAAATACGGTTGTAAACGCGTATATGTGTGGATTTCCCGCATCCGGAAGGGCCGATGATGGCGGTCACCTTCTTTTCAGCTATGTCAATGGTATTGTCGATGAGCGCCTGGCAACGATCGTAGAAGAAATTAAGATTCCGGACGGAGATTTTCGGTACCGGTTTTACCTGACCGGAAACAACGGCGGTTTCATATCCGGTTCGTTGAATGGCTTTGGTTATGTCGGGTATTATCATGTCTTCCATGAAGTGGATTCCCTCGCAATATACCGGGCAGTTAGTGTTGTCGCCAGCACAGTGGCCATGATGAGGAGCGATGCCCCCCAGGCGGCTTGCTGCCATTCCGCGAACGGGGACATGGCGTAATTAAAAATAGTGACGGTCAGATTTGCAGTCGGCTGGTTGATTGATGACGGCCAGTAGGGGCTGTTCAGGGCGGTAAAAAGCAACGGCGCTGTTTCCCCGCTTATCCGTGCGGTCGCCAGGAGAATTCCGGTAATCATTCCCGATTTTGCGGCTCTGAATAAGATCGATATAGTCGTTTTCCAGTGCGGGGCCCCGAGTGCCAGAGCCGATTCACGCAGTGACGGGGGAACGAGATTCAGCATGTCCTCAGTCGTCCGCGCCACAACGGGTACAATGATGATCGCAAGCGCAACAGACCCGGCAAAACCCGAAAAATGACCGATCGGAATGACAATTAATGTATAGACAAACATTCCGACAATGATCGATGGAATCCCCATGATCACATTCAAGGTAAAACGCACCGATTTTCCAAGCAGACTCTTACCGCCGAATTCGGAGAGATACACACCGCTTAAAATCCCGACAGGAACACCGATTAATGTGGATATGACCGTAATGACCAATGTCCCGATAAAAGCGTTCGCCACACCGCCTCCTTCGACTCCGGGGGGAGTGGGCAGTTTTGTGAAAAAATCTATATTAAATGCGGTGATTCCCCGTTTCATCACTTCTACGATAATCCATGCCAGGAAGAAGAGCCCGATGCACGCTGACAGCAGTGCAGTCAGGTTGACAGTCTGATTCAGTATTTTACGATACATCGTCCGGCGAAGCCTCATAGTCCTCCTCCGATGCTTTTACCGAGACGTCTGAGCCATAATTGCGCAATAATCTGGATCGCCAGGGTAATGATGAACAGGATCAAACCGAGTTCGACAAGGGCATGGAGATAGAGCGGTTCGGACGCCTCGGTGAACTCGTTCGCCAGTGTCGAGGCAATACTGTTTCCGGCGTGAAAAAGCGATGCCGAAACCGAATGGCTATTACCGATCACGAAAGTCACCGCCATTGTTTCTCCAAGCGCCCGGCCGAGACCGATAAACGATGCCCCGACAAGACCCTTTATTCCATAAGGTATGATGACCTGAGCGGTCACTTCCCATGTTGTCGCCCCCATACCGTATCCCGCCTCTTTCACCACTCCCGGCACCATGTTGAACACGTCCCGCATAAACGCGCTGACAAAGGGAAGAATCATCAGCGCGAGTATGATCCCCGCGGTGAGCATGCCGATTCCCATGGGGGGGCCGCGGAATATGGGTAGAAATCCCAGCCACTGTTCGAGGGGTGCCTCCACATGGTCAGCCATAAACGGTGCAAACACGAACAGCCCCCACATACCGTAAATTATGCTGGGGATGGCGGCAAGGAGTTCAATCCCGTATCCGACGACCTGGCTGAGTGTGGGATGAGCCAGTTCGGCGAGGAATAGGGCAATGACAAGACTCATCGGAACAGCGATGATCATTGCAATGCATGTCGACACCAGTGTCCCGTAAATGCTGCTCACTGCGCCGAATGTCTGCTTAACCGGGTTCCATTCCAGCGAATACAGAAATTCGAAACCGAACTCCCGGAGAGAAAGACTGGAATTCCTGACAAGCTCGACAAATATACCGGCGATTATTACAAAAGCGAGTGCGGCGGCTGTTCCGGTAACGAACCGGAACAGCCGGTCAGCAAGAGCATGGGCTCCTATGTTCTTTTTCGTCATAATCCATCCTGTGGACTTGCGCGCCCGAAACCTATAACTCGACAGCAGATTACCGGTTCACCGCCCCTTTAAAATCACCCGGATCATTCCCACACCGGTACGCCGTTTGAAACCACATCGGTTTTCCAGAGCTGCTCGACAAGTTTAATCACTTTGTCCGGCATCGGTACATAATGGAGTTCCCGGGCGATATCGGTACCATGATGATAACACCAGTTGAAAAATGCAAGCATGTTTTGTGCCTGCGCAGCATCCGCCTGATTTCTGTGAATAATGATGAATGATGCGCCGGTTATCGGCCAGCTCAGGTCCCCTGGCTGATCTGTCAGCACCATGTAGAAACCCGGAGCATGGGCCCAATCGGCATTGGCAGCCGCTGACTGGAAGGTATCAATGGTGGGCTCAACGAATCTGCCGGATCGGTTTTTCATAAGGACATACGCAAGTTTATTCTGCAAGGCATAGGCATATTCCACATAGCCGATTGCTCCATTGACCCTTTGTACGGTTGTGGCGACACCTTCGTTGCCCTTTCCGCCAACCCCGACCGGCCAGGATACCGCCTTCCCCGCGCCGACTTTCTCGTGCCATTGTGAGGATACCTTATCAAGATAATCGGTGAATATCCAGGTCGTTCCGGAACCATCGGCACGGTGGGCGACGGTTATAGGCCGTGAGGGTATAGTCAGGGATGGATTTATTTCTTTTATTTTCGGGTCGCTCCAGTTAGTGATTTCACCAAGATAAATTCCCGCGAGCACTTCGGGAGTGAGACGAAGATCGCCTGGCTTTATACCCATGATATTGACAACCGGTATCACACCGCCCATGACCATCGGGAACTGGATGAGCCCATCGCTTTCGAGTTCTCCCTTTTCAAGGGGGGCGTCCGAAGCTCCGAAATCAACCGTTTTCGCTCTTATCTGCGCAATTCCCCCTCCGGAGCCTATGGACTGATAATTGATTTTCGTCCCGGTCAGTTGATTGTACTTGTGCGCCCACCGTGCATAAACAGGGTATGGGAAAGACGCTCCCGCCCCGTTCAGGGTCTGGGATTCCACCGCAGCGGATATAAAGATTATAACCGCAAGACCTGCAGATATCATCCCATTCATGATTGTTTTCACCAGATTCTCCTATTTTTTTATTATTACGTTGAAGTTAAAGAAACATTTGAATTGTTAGCATTGTGTTAAGATATTGTAAATATCCTGTAAAATGTGTTTCAGAGGGCTACATTGATATCTAACTGGAACCGATGATACTCCTTGCCATCCTCCAAACCCACCTGATTTAAAAAATATGAGAGTGCCGCTTTCGTCTTTGCTGCCAGTTGAATTCCAAAATTTACCTTGTGCCCTTCGCCACCGGTACCGCCCCCGATGAACTCCGAATCAGTGAATGCACCGACGACCGCATTCTTTTCAAGGCGACGGTATGTATAGTTTATTTCGTACGATCCCGGAGCTTTGCATGCGCCGTACGACACCCCTGCCAGCCAGCCGGTATTGTCTTCGGCGTCACGGGCGACATTTGCGACATAATCGGCAAAAACGGTCGCCTTTTCAAGGATACCGGCAGGTCTGCATTCGAAAATCACCTCGGCCTCGTTAAAACCATACAGATATTCTCCTCCATTGTCGACCGAGTTCCCGAAACTGTCGCCGTGGTTGTAAAACGGGGCATTATGCCTCGCGTTCTGGTAATCGAAATAACCGGCTGATACCAGTACACCCATTGAAGAACCGGTCCAGTCCACTCCAGCCTGACCTCCGAGGAGAACGGCATCATTGGCGGCTGCGCGCTCTTCGACCCAGAAATACGAGCCGTTTACAAACATCTTCACCGTGCCCGAATCCAGTGAATATGCAAAGGCAAGTCCTTCCGGCGAGAGATCGTTATCCCATAGCAATTCGGTTTTCATCGGGGTGTGGAAGGGATTCTTCACCTTGCCGCCGCTTATCACCATTCCGTTTACCGAAGGCATTTTCCATTCAAAATATGCGAGGTCGAGAATGACCGGTTTGCTTGAAAAACCATCGGTCAGCGTCTGATTTGTCGAAACCGGATCATCATTTCCTGTCGCGGCACGAAACCCGAGTGTAATACGCTCGTTCACCTGTGCAGAAAGGCCGAGACGTGCTCTGATACGCTGACGGTTTCTCAGATCCTTGTTTTCGACATCGATCGTTTCATGACGGTATCGCATATCACCTGACAGTTTCAGATTCAAGGTTTCGTCTTCAGCAATCGCATGGCCGGTATACCCTGTAGTCACAGCAATAACGAGAACACTTACGAGCGAAGGAGAGCTTTTCATCATGACTCCTTTCCGAAGGATGAAACAATAGCAGGGAAAACGCCTCTGTTGTTATAAAAACTCAATGCATATCATGTATCGTAATTAAGAATGTTATTAAACTATTACCAGTTTATATTGACAGTATGAGAGATTTGTTAAAATACAGTTAAGAATGCTGCAGGGATGATAAATATTTACAAAAGGAAGTCGAAGGGGAATTAACGTGAAGAATTGTTGAACGTACGGGATGAATAATCGGCTGGTATCAGTATGCAGGGAGGATAATCGTGAATGTGCTCCCATTCCCCGGCGAGCTGTCGACAGAAACCCTGCCGCCGTGGTAGTTGACGATATGCCTGACAATCGAGAGCCCGAGGCCTGTTCCTCCGAGATCACGGCTCCTGCCCTTGTCCACCCGGTAGAAACGTTCGAAGATTCTCGGCAGATGTTCCTGCGGAATACCGCACCCGGTATCAATGACCTCGATGACCGTTTCTCCGTCTTTTTCCTGTGCCCGAACGGTGACAGTGCTTCCCGTGTCGCTGTACTTGACGGCATTATCAACGAGGTTCACAACGGCCTGTTCGAGCATGCGGGCATTGCTCCTGACACTGATATCCGGGCAGTCAAGCGTGATGGTAATGTTCTTGTCCGCAGCCTTAACTGAACACAGGGAAACAGCGTTAACCAGAATATCTTTCAGACTGTTGTTTTCGAAAACCACGAGTCTGTTGTCTACCTGTTGTTCGATATTTGAAAGACTCAGCAGATCCTCGATAATATTGTCCAGTCGTTTGACATGTTTCAGAATGATGTCAAGAAAACGATACCTGTTTTCAATATCGTCAACGGCACCGTCTCTGAGCGTTTCCACAAAACCCGCTATAGAGGTTAACGGCGTTCTGAGCTCATGCGTCACATTCGCGACAAAATCACGTCGGATGGTTTCGAGTTTTTTTATACGAGTGATGTCGTTCAGCACGATAATTGCACCAATGCGGTTTCCTTGTGCATCGAGAAACTGAGTCCCATGGGCCTGAAGGACACGGTCATCCTCCCCGTGAACCGGGATTTCCTCCTCCGCAAATCCATTCCCCTCGAGAATCACCTGGATGAACCGTTCAAGTTTCACGTTACGGATCAATTCCTGAACATGTTTTCCCCGGAGGTTTTCTCCTGAGAGCCTGAACAGGTCGGTAGTGGCACGGTTGTATTCGACGACACGCTCCTCGGTATCGACAACGATAATTGCCTCAATCATTCCCGACATGACAGCTTCGAGCTTGTTACGCTGCTCAACAAGACTTCGAACCCGCTCGTCGAGCTGGGCAGCCATGCTGTTGATCGCTTCCGCCAGTTTTTCAAGTTCATAAGTACTTTCCGCGGCTATCCGGACCGTGAAATCACCGTCGGCGATATTACCCACCCCTGTCACTATCTCCTTCAGTGGTTTCGTAATCAATCTCGAAATCCCAAAACCCGAAACAATCATTACCACAATAACAATGACAACCATAACAGCTATCCTCAGATACAGGACTCTCAGATCGCCGGCGATGGTTGCAACAGGCATCGACGCTCTGACCGCACCGACAATGGTCCCGTGCCTTAAAAGAGGAAGTGCCAGATACATCAACTCTTTTTCCAGAGTATAACTGTACCGGATCGAACTTCCCTCACCTCCGGAAAAAGCGGCGGTGAGTTCCGGTCTGTCGGCATGATTGTCCATTTTCCGGTAATCACCATCTGATTCACCGATGACTTTCCCGGTGGACAGGACGACGGTAAACCGTGTTCCTGTTTCTTTCCCTATCTCAATACAGAGCCGATTGATCCTTTCCGCGCCGGAGTATGAAATTCTTTCCGGAAGAAGATGCTGAAAGAGGGAAATACGGATTCTGAGGTCATGACGTGTTTGCCGGAGGTATTCTTCCCGAAAAGCATGTATCATGAGAAGCATGACTGGAATAAGGGAAAATACCAGTATAATCAGGTACGAAATAAAAAGGTGACGGATCAGTTTTTTCTTTACTTTCATCGATTAATCCTTGAACCGGTATCCCACTCCCCTGACAGTCTCGATAAAGGAACCCGAATCACCGAGTTTCTTTCGGAGGTTGACTATCTGAACATCGATCGATCGGTCGGTAACAGGATAATCATCCCCCTTCACTGCCTGGATAATCTGGTTTCGGGTAAAAACCCATCCCGGCTTTCTGATAAGGAGTGCAAGGATACTGAACTCAGTAGCAGTCAGCGAAACGGGACGGTCTCCGACCCGTACCTCATAAAGGGCGGTGTTGAGAATAATATCATGTTTGGAAAGCACCATCCGATTTTCGTCTTCCCGCTTCCTGCGCAACAATGCCTTGATCCGTGCAAGCAGAATACGGGGACTGAACGGTTTGGTAATATAATCATCAGCGCCGAGTTCCAGTCCGGTGACGATGTCGGCTTCCTCGCCCCTGGCTGTCAACATAATGATAGGGATATATGCGATCTTACGATCGTTTTTGATGAAACGGCACACATCGAGGCCATCCATACCCGGGAGCATCAGGTCAAGTATCACCAGATCGGGGGGACGTTTGCGTATTTTTTCTACCGCCTGCTCCCCCGTCAGGGCATAATCCACCCGGTAACCGTAATTCTCAAGATTGTAGCCGACCAGTTTCAGAAGATCCTCTTCATCATCGACAACAAGGATATATTCATTCGGCATCAGTTCCCCCAACCGTCAGTATATATTATTTAGATAATACAATTATATTGTTAGGAAACTGTAAGCATTTGATGAATTATGAGTATAAATTATAAAGAATGCGTACATGAAAGTAATATATAAAACCAGTGGACACAATGAAAATGCGACGATACACCAGTGCTATTAACGGAGGAGAATCGAGGAAACAATGTGAGCGTGTAAAGAATTTTGTGTAAATGGATAGAATGAGTTATACTGGATTTTCGCTATTTACACAGGAGGATTTACATGAGCAAAATTTGGCCGGAATTGATTGATGAGCTCTTGAAGGACCACACAAAGCCTGAGGACGTAATCGGTGATGATGGTCTGTTAAAACAGTTGACGAAAGCCATACTTGAACGAGCGCTTGAATCAGAGTTAACCCACCAGTTAGGCTACGAAAAGCATTCCCGGACAGAAAATTCCACCGGTAATTCACGCAACGGCAAGAGTTCAAAGACATTAAAAACGGATCACGGTGATATGGAGATATCAGTACCGCGTGATCGGACCAGTGATTTCGAGCCTCAAATTGTCAAGAAGGGACAACGGCGGTTTACGGGGTTTGATGACAAGATACTGTCGATGTATGCACGGGGGATGACGACACGGGATATTCAGGGTCATTTGGAGGAAATCTATGGTGTTGAGGTCTCCCCTGAGTTAATTTCGACGGTTACCGATGGGATTATCACAGAAGTGAAGGAATGGCAAACCCGTCCGATAGATGGGGTATATCCTATTGTATTTTTTGATGCGGTCATGATGAAGATACGAGACGAGGGACGGGTGATAAATAAGGCAGCATACCTGGCGATCGGAATTGACATGGACGGGATCAAGGATGTACTGGGTATCTGGATCGAGAAAAACGAGGGGGCAAAATTCTGGCTCTCGGTGTTTACAGAGCTCAAGAATCGTGGCATGAATGATGTGCTGATAGCCTGTGTGGACGGGTTGAAAGGGCTTCCAGAGGCTATTGAATCTGTATTCCCTCATGCGGAGGTCCAGCTCTGCATTGTTCATATGGTACGAAATTCCTTGAAGTTTGTTTCCTATAAAGACCGTAAGAAAATCGCTTCTGACCTTAAAAACGTGTACCGTGCGGCAACTGTTGAGCAGGCCGAAGAAGCTCTCAAGCATTTCGAAGAAACATGGGACAGCCGCTACCCCATGATCAGTAAATCCTGGCGCTCAAACTGGTCCCGAATCATCCCGTTCTTTTCATATTCTGAGGATATCCGCACGGTGATTTATACCACAAATGCCATTGAATCCCTGAACAATTCTCTCAGAAAAGTGACGAAAAACAGAAATAGCTTTCCCAGTGATGAAGCTGCGCTTAAATTACTATATATGGCATTGAAAAATATCATGAAGAAATGGACGATGCCGGTGAGAAACTGGAGTCAGGCAATTCACCAGTTCTCTATCCATTTCGAGGGGAGAGTAGTAATATAATAATATTACGATAATCCCCCTCCGGAGGGGGTGAGGAGAAATAACTACTACTAACAATTAACCATTTACACAAAAATTCTGACAGTACCCGCTTTATATGTAAACACTTATATGAAATTTTCAAAAAGCTATTTTTCATTCAAAAATTAAATTGAATAAAAAGATAGCCTTAAATGATTTTGATATTGGGAATATTGTAAACATGAATTTTGACTCTCCTTTTGTAAAAATATTTGGTAAAATTTATGGTGAGGTATTCAGTAAAGGTATCACGGGTGAGGTGTTTGGAATAGTATATTTTGAGGTTTTGCTGTTTTTTATGTGTGTCATGCTGTTCTTTTATCTTGGGTACTATTACAGAATCATTTATGGATTACTTCTTACAGCTATTAGCGTAGTTTGTTGGATTTTTTGTATTCTCGTAGGATTGATCCTTCCAATTCGCTTAATTATTCAATGTATTATTTTTTCAGTATTTGCATTTATCCTTCAGAAATATGAAAGACCGGTTTTTAAAAGTCGTATAGAACGTTTACCACGTTTTCTCCGTCCCCAGCCACAATATGAATCCCGATCGATTAACAAATCATTTTATTCATTTATCAAACTGTTTGCAGAGGGGGAAAAGAGGACATGGAAGTGGTTCATCCGTCCAACATTTGATGCGGCTTTCGACTTTTCTGAGGGGCGAGCACTGATATTGAGTAACCATACTTATGGATACCTTAACAGGAGTGGTAAAATTGCCATTGAATCACAATACACCATAGCACATTCGTTTTCTGAAGGCCTCGCTCCGGTAGAGATTGAGAACCAGTACGGTTATATCGATCGAATGGGAGTGATGGTCTTTACAACTCAATTTTACTGTGATTATCCCTTCTCAGATGGTCTCGCACGAGTTCGAATTGAAGATAAGTATGGATATATCGACGGCTCTGGAATGGTCGCTATTAAACCATATTTTGATGAGGCATGGGATTTTTCAAAAGGAGTGGCATGCGTTAAATTAAAAAATAGTTATTATTACATAACTAAGACTGGGGCGTTACTCACGAAACAGAAATATGAGTATGCTGAGTCATTTTCCGGTGACTTAGCTTTGGTTAAAGACAATGGTTTATTCTATTTCATAGATAGAACAGGATCAGTAGCCATTAAACCGTCGCACAAATTTGACAATGTATGGAATTATTCAGGAGAATTTGCTGAGATTGAAATGGATGGCAAGAGAGGATTCATTGATAAAACTGGAGCGTTAGCCATTAAACCTCAGTTCAGTTCGACTCGTAGTTTTTCCGAAGGTTTAGCAGCAGTGGACACAATAAAAAAAGATGGTCATTTCGATGTTCATTATTGGGGTTTTATCAATGGAAAAGGAGTAGTGGTAGTCGAGCAGCAGTTCGAGGATGCTCGCTCATTTTATGGAGGTTTAGCACCAGTAAAGATAGATGGAAAATGGGGATATATAAATACATCAGGTATAGTAGTCATAAATCCTGAGTTTGATGAAGCATTTCCTTTTTCACGTTCTATGGGGCGGGTTAAAATCGATTTTAAATGGGGATTCATAGACAAGAGTGGTGCATATGTGATTTCGCCTCAGTTTTCCGAAGTAGGTGAGTTTATTGAAGGTTTGGCACGTGCTAGCTTGAGCATCACTCCTCATAGTTTATTAAGTAAGTGGGGATATATCCAGCGGATATATTGAGTACTTACCGACGTATATTAATTACCATCAGCCAGATCAATTCGGCTTTTTGGTATTTGAATGAAGATTGTTAAACAATGTTCCGGCACAGTCCAATCATATTCCGATAATCCTCGGTGAATACCTTTCAAGAGAAACAATTTCAATGCAGAGGGTACTGTTCAGGGACTCTCGAAAATATCAGGCATGCCGATGATAATTCACCCTCTTAAGTATAGTGTGTACCTTAATAAATGCCTGTGTCGAAAAAATAAATGGCAAAAAATATACCAAGAGGCACCGCAGATGTAACTGCCTGATCTTTACCTTCCTGCATCCAAAGAGGATATATGTCTAAGGATTAAAAAACACGGACAATATGCCGAAAAAGAGAGACACTCTGTCAAAGGAGCGTGATGAAAACCCGCCAAAAATTGTGAGTTGGAGAACCTGAACCAGGCCTCCTGACACAGTAAAATTGTGGCTCTTCTTCAAAACTTTGTAAAAAATATCATCTGTGTAAATACATGCTGTCAAGGGTCAGCACAAAGTGCTGATTTACATGCCCTTGACAGCACATAGACAACATATTTCATTATCGGGCGTGAAAAAAATTCTTTTTCACCGTCCTTTTAAAACAACTTAGTGATTGATAATACAAATGGTTATAATGGTATTTTGAGCTTGTACGATCGTTCAAACGCTCATCCTGTTTGCTCGAACAACCAGGTGCTGAGGTATCGTTCCCCGGTGTCCGGCAGAATAACCACAATTATCTTACCGGCATTCACGGGACGTGAGGCTATCTGGAGCCCGGCCCAGAGTGCTGCTCCGCTTGATATGCCGGCAAGAATACCCTCTTCCCTGGCAAGTCTTCGCGCGGTCTGCCCCGCATCGTCGTTGGTAACAGATACAATTTCGTCGATCAGGTCTTTCCTGAGCACACCGGGGATAAATCCTGCCCCAATGCCCTGAATCTTATGTGAACCGGGTTTACCACCCGATAAAACCGGTGAGTCAGCTGGCTCGACCGCAACAGTCGTGAACCCGGATTTCCGTTGTTTAATCACTTCAGATACGCCGGTCAATGTTCCCCCGGTGCCAACACCGGAGACGAGAATATCGGCAGTGCCGTCTGTATCATTCCAGATTTCTTCTGCAGTCGTTTTTCGGTGAATAAACGGATTCGCGGGATTGTTGAACTGCTGAAGAAGGACCGCATTCGGCGTCGTCTGAACGAGTTCTTCCGCTTTCTTCACCGCCCCGGTCATACCCTCGTATCCCGGGGTCAGCACGAGTTCGGCACCGAATACAGCGAGCAGTTTCCTCCGTTCGATACTCATGGTGTCAGGCATGGTCAGGATGAGACGGTACCCCTTCGCCGCTGCAACGAATGCGAGCGAAATGCCGGTGTTCCCGCTTGTCGGCTCGATGATGACCGAATCTTTTGTCAGTGTTCCCTTTTGTTCGGCGTCTTCGATCATTGATACACCGATCCGGTCCTTCACACTGGATAACGGATTGAACGATTCAAGCTTGGCCAGCACAGTGGCCGGCAACCCGGCCGCCATTCTGTTGATCCGTACAAGCGGTGTTTTCCCGATTGTTTCAGTTATATCGTTGAATATTCTCATAATACGTTCCTTTTTCTCTATTCTGACGTTTCATACACATCCCTTATCCTGCCGCGAGTCTCAACGCCTGATCGATGTCCTCTTTAATGTCCTCCACATCCTCAAGCCCGATCGAGAGTCGGATATAGTCCTCCGTGACTCCTGTTTCCTGCTGTTCCATGGGTGTCAACTGCTGATGGGTCGTCGAAGCCGGATGAATCACCAGGCTCTTCGCGTCGCCGATGTTCGCTACATGCGACAGTAACTTGACCGAATTGATGAACGTCTTCCCGGCCCTGAGCCCGCCTTTGATGCCGAACCCGACCAGCCCACCAAAGCCCTTCTTGAGGTACTTCGACGCCATTGTGTAATTGGGATCGTTTTCAAGTCCCGGGTAGGTCACCCAGTTCACCAGCGGGTGATTCTTCAACCACAACGCAATCTCCATGGCATTGGCCGAGTGCCGCTGCTGCCTCAGCGGCAGGGTTTCCAGACCCAGCAGGAACTGGTGGGCGTTGAACGGACTGAGTGCCGCTCCGATGTCGCGTAATAACGTGACACGTATCTTAATAATGAAAGCCACATTGCCGAGTCCCGGCACATTGCTCAGCGCGTCCCAGTACACCAGGCCGTGGTAGCTTGGGTCAGGCTCCGTGAACTCCGGGAAATTCCCGTTGTTCCACTTGAACTTGCCCGAGTCAACGATTACACCGCCTATGGAGGTGCCGTGTCCGCCGATGTACTTTGTGGCGGAGTTGGCCAGGATATCGGCCCCGTAGTCAATGGGGCGGACCAGCCCGACACCAACAGTGTTGTCCACTACAAGGGGGACCTCAGCCTCATGCGCGATCCTGGCCAGCGCTTCGAAGTCAGGTACATCAAGCTTCGGATTCCCGATGGTTTCCGCATACACAGCTCTTGTCTTCGGGGTGATCGCCCGCTTGAAGGCGTCCGGGTTCCGCGAGTCCACGAACTTCACCGTGCGCCCCAGTTTGGGGAAGGTGTAGTGAAACAACTGGTATGTCCCGCCGTACAGGTTGTTGGCCGAGACAATCTCGTCCCCCAGCCGTGTGATAGCCAGCAGCGCATACGTTTCTGCCGCCTGCCCCGATGCGACTGCCAGTGCGCCCGTTCCTCCCTCGAGTGCGGCAATTCGCTGCTCGAAAACGTCAGTGGTCGGGTTCATTAACCTCGTGTAGATATTGCCGAACTCTTTGAGCGCGAATAGATTCGCCGCGTGCTCCGCACTTTTGAACACATACGACGTGGTCTGGTATATCGGGACCGCGCGGGCCCCGGTTGTAGGATCAGGCTGCTGGCCCGCATGCAGAGCAAGGGTTGCCAGTTTGTATGCACTCACGTAAAGCCTCCTTCATTAAATTGTATACACAATGGATTGTTGATTTCTCAGTTGCTGTTCTTTTTCGACCAGATCCTGCAGAGTGATCGAGTCGAGTTCGTTTTCTATCAATTCTTTCAACCGTTTCCAGACAAGATATGTCGAACATCTGCTCATTCGCTCGCAATCCTTACCGCTCGTACAATCCACCAGGTCCAACGGCCCCTCGACTGCCCGAACAACATCACCGACCGTTATCCCGACCGGGGGCCGTGACAACTGAAATCCACCTTTCGCCCCGCGGTTGCTCGTCACAATTCCGCTCTTTCGCAAGGTGTTCAGGATGTTTTCAAGATACCGTTCCGATATATCCTGACTTTTCGAAATATCTCGAACCAGCACCGGTCCCGATCCATACCGTAGCGCCAGTTCGAGTGCAGCCCTGGTGCCATACCGTCCTTTCGTCGATAACTTCATAGAACCACCCCTGAAAAAAAGGTTAATTGTAGAGGGCAGTGAAAAAGTATTTTTTTCACACGCCCGATAATGAAATATGTTGTCTATGTGCTGTCAAGGGCATGTAAATCAGCACTTCGTGCTGACCCTTGACAGCATGTATCCACACAGATGATATTTTTCACCAGGCTTTTGTAACCAAAGACATATTCTCAATCGTCCTTTACAGACGCTTCAAAATACGATATGAACCACGCATTATTATCACAATTATTACTGTTTTAATAATATATCACAGTCGTGAGATCTTGTCAACACTTTTTTACCAGAAGATCCCCCATTTTTCTTGAAACCTTCACAATTGAGGTTTAAATGGAAAAAAAAGCCTTTTTAAAAATCCGGAGATGTTTGGGACGTCGTTTGACCGTGGTTTCGAGGATACAGGCAACCGCAGCAACAATATTGTAGCACGAATATTCAGGGAAATTGGATAACTGTTTTCGGGGCAAAAGGCTGGATGCTGCCAGCATCTTGATGACAAGATACTTGAGAACCAGAACAAAAACAAGCTCGACCCTGTTCTTAACAGGCTGCGGCGATATAGTTTATTGACACAAATTTGAAGTCGCATGCATGTCTTTTGTGTCAGCGATTCTTCTAACCTATTGTTTTTCATGGTCAAGGATGAAAATGCCACTGCTTTCTCAGTCGCCCAGAATGCACCAAATCCATTCAACCCCACGACTTCTATCTACTTCACGATCCCAACAAGCGGCCATGTGACAGTCGATGTGTACAATATTGCGGGTCAGAAAGTCGACACACTCGCCAACGATGTCATGTCTGCCGGGCAACATTCAATTGTCTGGGATGCTTCCGGATTCTCCGCCTGAATTTATTTCTATACTGTTAAATCAGGGAATTTCAGCAAGACAATGAAGATGACACTCCTGAAGTAAGAGCCCTTTCCTAAGGTGTGTATATCGAAGAAAAACCCTGTTGTGAAACAGAGCTTTTCTTTATATAATTAACGACAAAAGACATACTTTGCCTTATAATTACAAAACGAACTGGTCCGAAAGATACAACTGTCTTATATCTGGAAATTGAAAAACCCTGTAACCGGAGCTCGTCATGGGTAATCCAAAAAGCCTCAGCGGTTTTTACAAATATTGCGTTTTCGCTTTTTTAAACGGTTTCGGAGGCTCGGTCTGGGGTGGATTTACGTATTACATCGGCATTCCGGTGGTATACCTGACATTCCTGAAGGCGAGTTCCCTTGAAATCGGGCTTGTTACCGCCATTTTCTGGGGTGCTCTCGCCATACCGCAGTTCTGGGCTGCCTATATTTCCGAGGCAAAGTCTATTAAAAAGAACTGGATCGGCTGGGTGATAATCACTTCGAGTTTTTCCTGGCTGATTCTCGGGATCTACATTCTCACAACCGGAGCTGCAGACCAACGGTTATCGATCTGGCTTTTTCTGATTTTATATACGTGGGCGTGTTTTATAAAAGCGTTCGATGTCCCGGCGAATTCGGCAATGGTGTTCAAGCTTATTCCGACGGAAAAACTGGGCAGGTTAGGTGGAATTTCCGGATCGATGCAATTTTTTGGTATTGTTGCTGTCGGTCTTGTCATCACACGAATCAATCTGGGATTTGAAAAACCGTTCAACATCGGCATCATGTTTATTGCGACATTCGTTGTCTCGATCGTGATGTCACTCCTGTTGTTCACCATCGATGAGCCGGAAAACGAAACATCGCAGATGTCGCCTCATTTCCGCGCATTTCTCGAGAAGTGCGTTGTTATTCTGAGAACCGACCGTGTTTTTACGAAATTCATCATCGGAAAATGGTTGATGTCCGGCCATCACATCATGCTTGCCTTTCTTCTCGCGTATCTGATCACGGAACGTGCAATCTCCCCGGTGACCGCCGGGCTGTTCACTTCGCTGCATGCTCTTGGTTCTATTGTGTCCGGTCTGACTATCGCCCGGTTCAACGACATTTACGGTCCGAGATTCATGTTTCTGCTTTCACAGACTCTCGCACTCCTGTATATAATAATAGCCTGGCTTGTCCCCTTGACTTCCACCCCGCTCATCATTGCCGTCTTCATCTTAACAGGCATCGCGATGGGCGCCGACTGGAGCGGACTTGGATATATGATGCTTCAGTGCTGTCCCACCGAAGACAAGTCAACCTATGTGGCGCTGACCTTTATCGGTGTCAACGTTCTGACCGTACCGTTCCCGATTGTGTTCGGTAAAATGATGGATATGGGCATACTCGATTACAGCCGCCTGTTCTTTATTCTGGTCATGCTGACTGTTTCAGCCCTCGTGTATATTGTTACTGTGTTCGAAAACCCCGCCGCTTTCATCGAAATGAGAAAAGCTCAGGCGCAGAAAGGTCATGAAGCCCAGACTGCCATATAAAAACGAGGACAAAAGGACTGTCACAGCATGTATCAAAACCTTAAACGTATATCCACTGGATATTGACTGAATCAATTATTATATGAGGTTTTTTTATGCAGGAACGATCGGCACATTGCAAGAAAAAAGTCGAACGAATGCTCAAAGCTCTCAGGCACGAAGAACCGGACCGGGTCCCTGTGAGCGAGTATTATTTCTGGCCGGAATTCATGAAAAAATGGCGTGAGGTAAACCACCTGTCCGACGATGTTGACATTCACGAGTATTATGACCTCGACTGGAACATCTCCGGAACCGATTACCAGCCCCATATAAAACCGGTGGAGATACTCGAAGAAACGGAGGAACAGGTCATCTCCCGAAACGGATTTGAACATATCACCCGTAGGAAAAACGGGGCACCGATGGACGAGTACGTCTCGTTTGCGGTAAACACCGTCGAGGAGATGAAATCATTCGATCTCCATGATCCCTGGGACGAGCGACGGTTCGAGGGTTTTCAAAACACACTCAACAAAATGTACCGGAATATCTTCGTTCTTGGGAACATGATGGAAGGCTGCGAGTTTCTCTGGCGGATTATCAGTTCGGAAAACATGCTGCTCTGGCTCGCGCTCTATCCCGATGATATCAAACGGTTTCTGGACCGTATAACGGTATTTCTGACTGAAAGTCTCCGGGCTCAGATAGCCGCATCCGGCGGTATGCTCGATGGTATGATGATATGGGGCGATGTAGCTTATACAAAGGATATGCTGTTTTCCCCGGAAACATGGAGGGAATTTTTCAAACCCTGCCTGAATGAACTGGTACAAATCTGCCATAAAAGCGGACTTCCTGTCGTATACCATGGATGTGGAAATGTAAATAAAATATTTTGCGACTATATCGATATGGGAATCGAGGCTTACAATCCGCTCGAAGCGAAGGCCGGGCTGGATGTCGTTGACCTGAGGCGCAGATTCGGTCACAGGATCGCTTTCTGCGGCAACATGAATGTGATTGAATGGACCAATGCTCCACTCGATGAACTCAAACGTATTGTGCTCACGAAGCTCAATGCAGCGAAAGGCGGCGGTTATATCTTCGGATCGGACCATTCGGTGCCTGATGAGCTTCCACCAGAACGGTATGAATATGTCCTGAATCTCGTCCGTGAGTACGGCCGATATCCTCTTGATCTGGGAGAATATGACATTCACGATGTGTTCTGATGAATCAATTCAATTTTGCTGCGACGATGGAAAGAGTCCTGTAAATACGGGGAGTCCGATACTCACCGCAGGCTCCGCGCCACTCGGAATCCCTGATAGTGTGTACCGTATCCCGAAAGACCGACACTTCTCGCCGCCGACCGGCAGGCGTACGGCTCGGTGAACCAGTTACCTCCCCTGACCATGCGGAGGTCGAAATCACGGTCATACCTCCGCGGATTTGTCTGTTCTTCGGGGGTATACCAATCGTAGCTCCATTCGCGGTCCATGCCACCATACACGTACTCCCACACATTTCCATGCATATCGTAAAGTCCCCACACGTTCGGCTCCTTACGGCCAACAGGATGGGTCGCTCCACCGCTGCTGGCGAGGTACCATCCGGCGCGGTCCATGTCCTCTTCGATGTCTCCGGTGTAGAAAAGGGTTCTGGTCCCGGCACGGCAGGCATATTCCCATTCAGCTTCGGTAGGCAACCGGAATCCGCTCTTCGCGAAATCGCATACTGTCGTCTCTTCGTCGTGTGTTGGATCGAAACCTGCCGCTTTGCTCAAACGGTTGCAGAAAATCACTGCCTTATATGCATCGATCAACTCCACCGGTCGTTCATCATCCCCACTGAAAAATGAGGGATTATCTCCCATGACTGCACGGTACTGTCTCTGGGTGACCGGAACGATTCCGATCTGGAATGCGTCAAGGGCGACATTATGCACAGGTTGCTCGTCCCGGCAGAACATGTTCACCCGTTCGGGAAGCGACGGGTTGTACTGATAGGCATGCCCCATGAGAAAATTTCCCGAGGGGATTGTTGCAATCTCAATTCCCTGAATAGTCTCAACTGCGCTCATCGTTTCTCCATCATTTTCTTCATGCCGGTTCACTTTCCCGCCGTCAGTGCGGAAGTCACGGTTCATAGGGCGGGATGTCACGGTTCATCGCCCAGTGCGCCCCGCGCCAGTATAATTCCTCGAACGTCGGGTGCAGAAAGCCGGTGGCCATGTGTCCCGGAAGCATCCCGAACACCCGCCCCCTGCCGCGCTCGACAGCCCACCCGGCGATGTCGTGCTTCTTGTCGTCGATACCGGTTTGATTCGAAAAGCAACGCGATAGATTGATCCTCGACCGCCATGCCGAAATTCTCGTCGAGCGGAAGGGCACAGTCTTCCATCCCCCGCGTGATGGGATGATTCTGGTTGAAGTTGTGCAGGCGCACCGGCTGGATCGGGCCGTGGATGAACGACCGGACGCCGAAAAGCTTCCTGATGTTGTCATTGAATGCCCAGAGCACCGTACAGTGTATCGACATAAAACCCATGCCGCGGTTCACCACATTGTCGATAAGCGCCTCCCGCTGCTCGTCGTTGAACACTTCGACCTCCTCCCGGTCTTCCGCGAGGCCGCCCGGAGCGTAACCGACATAGTTTTTCGCACCGGTTCGCTAAATGATCATGAGGTCGGCGTTTTTCATGACTTCGGGGGTTACGAACCGGTCCTGGCGGGAAAAGACGAGCCGCCATCCTGTTTTCCCGAGAATTTTGCGGGTCTGCCATTCCTGGACAACCGGATTGTGCCACATGTCCCCGCCCAGGAATAACACCATAGTCTCTCCCGGCGCCTTCGGCCGTATATCAGCGTGGGACTCCGGTATTTCAACCGTTGTCGCGGCAATCGCTGTAAGTCCCGCTTTAAGTGCAGTCCTGCGGGTCGTCAAGATTTTGTTCGTCATCGGTTTCCCTTTTAAGTAATAGCATTCTGCCTCGCGTCTGAATAAATTCTCATCAGAATGGATTCATCGCCGCGGCCCGACTGTGCTCATGTCGATAGGTTCGAAGCCGAGTTTCAGCGCCGGTGATCCTGGTTTAAGAGTGAAATTATCGTTGTATGGATCCTCGAAAAGCGGATCGGCGACGACTGAATGTACGTCATGATTGCGCGACCGCCATTGCTCGAACGTCCATTGTTTGAACATGAAATCAGGATGGCTCGGATTCCAGTAGACGTTATAGTCCATGACAAAATTATCGTCCGCCCAGGTATTCCCCCACTGGTTCGGGCCGACCCAGTCCATCGGTATATCGGGCCCCGTCCAGGGGGTATCGTCATCCCACATAAGGATGTTGTGCTCGAAATAAAAACTGATATGGTCCTCCGTCCTCATCCTGAACATCATCTGGTCTTTCGAGAACGCCCAGATATTGTTTTGGATTACGTTCTCCCTGCCGTAATGCTGGTAATACGGGGAACCTGTTCCGATGCGGTACACGATGTTGTTTTCGATGAGAACATGGGTCGAACCTTCGTCGGTATAAATACCGAGACCGCCGTATTTATAAGAGGAGATGTCATGCACGAGGTTGTTTCGGACGACTGTACCCGGTGCAAGGCCGAGCATATAAATACCACCCATGTCGGAGAGCCATTCCTGCCCGCAATCATGGATATGGTTGTACTCGATCCTGTTGCCCCAGCCGACTGTCCGGTTATACCCCCAGCTCCAGCCGACAGACATCCCGGTATACCGGGTATGGTGGATATGGTTGTGGGACACATCGTCGTATTCGGTAAGTCCGACGAGGAGCCCCACAGCGGCATGGAATACTTCGCCGACATGGTGAATGTGATTGTCGGTCACCGTATTGTGCCCGTTCCAGTTCCAGCGGGGCTTGTCGGCGCCCGAACCGGAGAGAATGATACCACCTCCGCCGAGGTACGCCAGCTCGTTCCCCACAAGCCGGTTGTAAAAACATCCCTCGCCGAAACGAATACCGTAAGTTCCCACATTCGCAATCGTGCAGTCCTCGAAAGCACAGTTTTTGGCGCCGGTCGCCTCGATTGCTCCCGGAAGGAAAATAGACGCCTGGGCTGCTCCGGAATTGCCGGAGGGAAGGTTATAGCCGGCATGCATGAAGGTAAGACTGCGGAATATCACATGTTCTACCGATTCCCGCTTATCCGGATCGCCCCTCAGGACGACGAGCTGCGGGCAGAACGGCGCGGCAATCTCGGCGGTCATGATATTCTCACCCGGAAGAGGTTTGTAGAAAAGCACGCCATTCTGTCGGTCGAGATACCATTCCCCCTCCCTTATCGCATCGAAGACGTTGTCCACATAATACCGGGCGCCGACGGGTTCGAACGATTCCGTCAGGCGCAGGCTGCTTGAACAGGACGAGGTGACGGTTCGTGTTTTTTCGTCGACTGATATAACCGGCAGGTGCACATCCATCCAGAAATGGAGAGCAACGATCTCGATATCGGTAAGGTTTTTCCACGATGCCCTGATATCCCCCGGTGAAAACACGAATCGGTTGTTCCTGGTGTTCCAGGGTGCATCGAGACCGCCGTCCGGGAGGTCGGCTATGTGAAAAAATCCCTCTCGTGGCAGGCGGGGCCGGTACCGTGATTCGCCGTTCACATAAAGCTGGCGAAAATACCATTCACCTTCTTTGATTCCGGGAACATCGGCCGTCCAGAGACCGTTACGTCCCTTTTTCCAGCCGGTGACAAGCCGCGCGCCGCTTATGACTGCTTTCTCACCCGAGTATACTGTGTACGTGACCGGGCAGGATTCCGTACCCGAATCCTCCATTGTCAGTACAAACGGTTCCGACAACTCGTATCGCCCCCCGCGGAGATATACAGTTACCGGATACCTCAACGTACCGTTTTTCTTGATTTCACGTACAGCTTCACGGGCGCGTTCAAGAGTCCGGAAAGGCTTCCCGATACTCGTACCCACAGAGGAATCGTCACCATCCGGGGAAACATACACAGAATATTCATACGCCTGCACCCCGAAAGCGAACATACTGAAAGCCATAATTATGAACACCGATGAGAACACTGAATGCACTTTCATATCCATTTTTTAGGTTCCTTTTTTTTAAGATGATGATACATCGTCAAAGCAATGATTATTTTAAATATTAAAAGTTATAGTGAAATTCTCACTTGTTGAAACTGTTTTTTTATCACTAATTTGCTATCTTCCCAACAACCTATTGGCCATATATATATTCCCCTACTTTGACTCCCTGTCCGACAGATACACCCATCTCCAATGTACATAATCAATGCTATCAAACTATACAGATGATAGGGACAATTTTACCAGACAGTTTTAGCCCGAATAATTCACAAAAAAAGGCAGTGCATTAAATAAACTACCCCGCAGTAGAACTGCGAGGTATCAAATACTTCACTCACCCCCTTGATCCCCCTCCGCTGCGTCAGAGCGTCAGCGCGACGAGTCTCTCGTAAACGAAAGAGTAAAATGGACTCTCTGAAAATGAAAAAACTCATTTTATGCTAAATTCGCTATTTTTACATCTTTTTGAAAAGTGCTTTCAGTTGATATATATCGCCGCTATTTCAAGTTTATGAATTATTCGGGTTAGAGGGCTTGCATATTTTTCTATCACAGTGTAAAGCACAAAAGATACTTGCTAACTTTTCGAGACATTCCCAAGCCCAATCTGCTGCAGATTTAAATCCGTGATTTCTTGCACAGGGAATTCCCAATGCATGATGGAAATATTATTCACCACTATTTCTGAATAATGAACGGGATCATATTTTGGACTCATCGCATTTATCTTTAATGTTAAGTATAATTTTTATTTTTACGACAATTATTTTTAAAATATGTTGGGACTATTGTTGGGACTAACAAGGGGAAAGGCAGTTTATAAAGGCTTAAATATTAACTTATCTTGTTGTATTGATTATGGTCGGGGTGGTCGGATTCGAACCGACGGCTTCATGCTCCCAAAGCATGCGCGCTGACCGGGCTGCGCTACACCCCGTTCTATGTAAATAATTTAAGTTTCTTTTGCGGAACAGTCAAGCACAATCACCCGTGAAACGGTCTATTTCACAATCATGCGCTTGTTTGTCTTGACCATACCTCGAAAAAAAGCTATTTTGTAACATCTTATAAATGCACGGACATTTTCATGAGTTGACACACACTTACCTGTACCATTATGTAATGCAGGTTTTGAATGTATTCACGCGTATTCATTAGAGTTAACACATTTCTTTTCGATCTTCTCTCCGGCATTTCGATTGTTCTGGCACTCGAAACGCTCCTTGTCAAAGGTTTTTACTTCGAGATGCCATTATTCCTCTATCCCGCTGTGGTCATAGCATATGTCGCGATAATTATTCTGTATATCTGGTGGGTGATAAGTAAAATTCTTCGCCGTGACCACCATTTGAGGCGACATATCCCCGATATCATTCTGGCGGCTTTAATTATCATGACCATTCTTCCGTTTCGTCCCGGAGGAATCCTTATAGCCTTCAGAATTATTTTTCTTCTGTGTACAACATTTTTACAGCACAGAGGATTTTCACTCTTTTTCGCCCAGATTCGGCTGACTCCCTCACGGTTACTTATTCTTTCATTTTCAACGGTCATTGCGGTAGGTCTCATGCTTCTGATGCTGCCGGCTGCAACAGTCGACCACCGGGGAGCAGGGTTTATTGACGCACTTTTTACCGCAACGTCTGCCACCTGTGTCACCGGTCTAACTGTCAGGGATACCGGTTCATATTTCACCCTGTTCGGGCAATGCGTGATTCTTATCCTGATTCAGGTCGGCGGTCTGGGACTCATGACGTTTTCTACGATTTTCACCATTCTGCTCGGAAAACGCATCGGAATATTACAGGAGGACCAGATACGCGGTATCTTCGACCAGAACATTACCGTCAATATATACAAGCTCATCAAGCGCATCATGCTCATCACCATTGCGTTTGAATCGTTCGGCGCGCTTTTACTCTGGGTGAAGTTGCTCCCGGGCCGTCCTGTTCAAAAAGCCATGTTCGACGCTGTGTTTCACACGATATCTGCGTTCTGCAACGCCGGATTCAGTCTCAATGCCGACAGTCTCACCCGATATGTGAATGATCCGTATATCAATGCGGTGTTCATGATTCTTATCGTGAGTGGTGGAATCGGATTCGTGGTCATTAACGACCTGCTTCACAATATGATTCATGGCAATCCTTTTTCAATCAAATGGGTACGCCTGGCCCCCCATACGAAAATCGTCCTGATAACAACAGGTTCTCTCATCATTTCAGGCACGGTGATCATATTCTTTTTTGAATTCGACAACACCATGCTGAACCTGACAACTGCTGGAAAACTTCTGGCGGCGGGGTTTCAATCTGTGACACTGAGAACCGCCGGATTCAATACGCTCGATATAAGCGGTTTTAAGGATGTCACTCTTTTTCTCTGTATTCTGTTCATGTTCATCGGGGCATCTCCATTCTCGACCGGCGGCGGCATAAAGACAACAACCTTCGCCGTTCTGATATTGTCCGTCCGTTCGCTTCTTCTGGCACGTAACAAGGTGGAAGTATTTCAACGAACCATTCCGACCCAGACGATATACAAATCAGTCGCGATTTTTCTGTTTTCATCTTTTTTTCTTATCGTTTTTACTGTTTTCTTACTCGAAACACAGAAAATGAATTTTCTGAATATTCTTTTTGAAGCGACCTCCGCCATGGGAACCGTCGGGCTCTCGACCGGGATTACACCTTTCCTTTCTGCATTCGGGAAACTGTGTCTCTCCGTCCTGATGCTTATCGGAAGGGTCGGCCCTCTGACAGTCGCCCTCGCCCTGCGGGAGGTTAAAAAGATTAATGTCGAGTATCCGACAACAGAAATCTCAGTCGGATAAAAAACTGGCAACAAGTGATCATAGAAACATATCTGTCTGAGAGGGAACACCGGAAAAACGTGAAACACACCCATAAGTCCAGACGTAATGAAAAACAGGAAGCAGCCCTTCCCGTAATTTTGGAAGTGGAATATTTCATGAATACAATGTATATTTACTCCTATGATATGGTATGCGGTCACCGATCTGCGGGATACTATAAAACCGGATACCACCACACTGAATAAAGGGTGACATCATGAAGCGTTTTCTTGTCATCGGCCTGGGACAGTTCGGATCCGAACTTGCCCGTATCCTCCACGAAAAAGGAGCGGAAGTCATAGCGGTCGATATAAAAATGGATCTTGTGGAGGACATCAAGGATTCGGTAACACGGGCTGTATGTATCGACTGCACCGATGAAGAAGCACTCACCGCCCTCCAGCTGGAAAATATCGATGCGGTCATTGTGGCGATCGCGGAAAACCGTGAGGCAAGCATTCTCACCACAGCTCTTCTCAGGGAACTTGGGATCGAAAATATCATCGCCCGTAAATCAGAGAATCTTCACGGGAAAATCCTCGAGAAAGTCGGAGCAACACGTGTCATTTCACCTGAGGTCAATGTCGCCGAGCAACTCGCCCGTAGCCTGATATCACCGGGACTCCTCGAACATATCGCCTTGCCCGACGGCCATACAATCTCCCAGGTAGAAGCGCGCGAGGAGTTTTTCGACAAGACCCTCATTGAACTGGATTTCAGAAGAAACTACGGGCTTATTGTCGTCGGCATCCAGCGGAAAAAACCAATTGTCTCCGATACCGGTGAAATCGTGTTCGATACGAAAATCATCAGCCTGCCCTCAGCCACTGAGGCCATCAAGAAAAACGATATTCTCATCCTCGTCGGCATGAAGAATGACATTGAAGCGTTTCTTGCAAAGGAATAGATACTGTGATCGCCGACCGGAAACATGTCCTTCATGTAGCCCGATATTTCTCCAGTCTTTCAATCCGGCGGAGAATAACGTATACAATACTCATAACGTTTATTCTCATACTCCCCGCTGTTGTGCTCTCTCTGTTCTATTTCTCCGGTCTTCTGGATGAAATCGAGATCATCATCGAAACCGATTTCAGAGTGGGTAAAATGGCGAACGACCTTTCGATGTCAATGCTCGACATCAGGAGATATGAACGTAACTACATCCTCTTCGGGAGTTCAGCCGAACGTGAGAAAACAGAGCAACTGATTGCCCATATCGATTCCGTCCTGATCATCATCCAGAAGATTGCACCGGACAATGAGGAGGAAACAGTCAGGGAACTGGTCGATCATTTCACCATTTATTCAAACAGTTTCAGGATGCTTGTGGAGCATATCCAGCAGTTCCCCCCTGAGGACAGAATCAACACGATACGAAAGAAATTTGCTCAAAATTTCAGTGAATTCCTGTCAAATTACCGTCATATACTCTCCATGCTGGACACAGTATCCGATGCCAAACGTGATTCGATCATCGCCGCAGCGTCTGAGCGTCTCGATGCCGCATCCTTCGAACGGCTTTTTGACATCGAAAGTCCCACTGAACAATCCGGTCAGCCGTCTTATATCCGTGAAAATCTCGAGGCTTCACGGGCTGCTTTTCTCGCTGTCGCCCAGACACTCTCCGAACAGAGCTGGCAGACCGTCCTGAGCCGAAAGGATGAGAGCCGCAGGATCGAAGCACGGGCGAAGCGCAATATCCTGTCGGTGCTCATCCTGACCGGCATTATCAGTATATTTTTAATCACCATGCTCCCGGTGAGAATTGTCAGACCGATCACGATTTTCAACCGGGTTCTGAAAAAGGCGGGAACCGGGGATTTCAGTGCCCAGGCTCCGGTGTACACTCACGATGAAATCGGGGAACTGGCGGCGAATTACAATGAGGTTATGGAGCGGCTCAGGATATACGACAAACTCAAGACGGTTAAAATTGCAGCCCAGAAACGTATCATGGATCGTCTGCTCGAATCGATATCAATACCGGTATGTATCGTGACCATCAATCAGGTCGCCACATTTTACAATGCCGCATTTGCAAACATGTTCGGACCCGGTATACCCAGCATACCCCCGGAAGGCGGACTCAATATCAGATACACCGAAGGGCTTGGACAATTCTCTGATATTCTCCAGGAAAATCTATCGAGTTCGAAAAACAATGTTTTTTTCGAAGTAAAGGGGCATGACGGCGCTCTTCACCCGTTCAAAGGCCGTCTCGTCCGCAACGCGGTAATGGAACTCGAATCCATCATCATCATCGGAATAACCGGACAGATTTAGGGTTGAATTTCAGTGCAGCGAATCGGTATAACTACTACAATCCCCTCCGAAGTGATCTGGGCGTCCGGCAACGCACCAATCGACCTCAACAATCTGTTCATCACCTCGCCGGACCGATCCGGTTACATACGGTATGCGGAACGGGAAGGGTATCCGCGTAACGTCTGCGCATGGATCAAAGGAATTTATGGTGCCCTGCATTTTCATCCTGATATTAAAACAGTCGTTGCGGTTACCCAGGGAGACTGCTCCAACACTCAAGCGCTCATGGAAACCCTCATGCTCAAAGGGATCGGGACCCTGCAGTTCGCCTTTCCATATAACCATGATTCCGAAACGTTGACACGTGAAATCGATCGTCTCGCCCGTGACCTCGGCACAGACAGACCACAAGCGGAAGATGTGCTGCATAGACTTGAACCGGTCCGCGCGCTCCTTGACCGGCTCGATGACCTGACATGGAAGGAGAATCTTATAACGGGTTACGAAAACCATTTATGGCTGGTATCATCGAGCGATTTCAACGGGGATATCGGGCGTTTCACCCGCGAACTCACGGAGTTTCTTTCACTGGCGGAGAAGCGCGCTCCTTTGCGGGAGACGGTGAGATTGGCATACATCGGCGTCCCACCAATACTTGATGACATCTACACCGTTGCGGAGATTTACGGCGCCAGATTCGTATTCAATGAAGTCCAAAGGCAATTTTCACTGCCGAACCGTGAGGGAGGTCTCGTCGAGCATTATCTCGCATACACATATCCGTACGATGTTTTCCGCCGGCTCGATTATATTATAGCCGAATTGGAGCGACGGGCGGTACATGGTGTCGTCCATTACGTCCAGAGCTTCTGCCACCGCCATATCGAGGATTTGATTATCAGAAAAAAGATACCTGTCCCGATGCTGACCATCGAGGGCGAATCTCCGGGCACTGTGGACGAGCGCACTAAAATACGCCTTCAGGCATTCATCGAGATGCTCGAACCGACGCGAAAAGAAATTATATGAACATTACTTCTGAGCAGCTTTCAACTATCGTTTTTTCAGTGAAGGATAACCTCGGATTCTACCATGAACGATACTAACAGTTCTCCTGCAACTATCGGAATAGATCTCGGCTCCAGAAATGTCAAGATATGTCTCATGCACGGGAACGGGATTTCATCGCGGAAGATTGTCGAAAGCAGTGCATTCTACCGTGAATACGGACACCGTACAGACGAAGGTTTTTCTATCAATACAGAGGCACTGGGGTACGGGTCGCGAACTCGCATTGTCGCGACAGGCTATGGCAGAATGAGCGCGGCGCTCATCGGGGCATTGTGTATTTCCGAACTGAAGGCCCATGCCCTCGGCGCACAGTTACAGACCGGTATGGACACTTTTACTCTCCTTGATGTCGGGGGGCAGGATTATAAAATCATCCGTATCGAGAACGGTGTTATGATCGATATCGCGACGAACGACAAGTGTGCCGCATCAACCGGACGGTATCTTGAAAACATGGCGAAGGTCCTCGGTATAACACTCGATGAAATAGGAGTCTATCACGAAAATCCCGTCCCCCTCTCAAGTACCTGTGCCATTTTCGGCGAATCTGAGCTCATCGGTCTTGTCGCTCAGGGTGTATCGACCTCACGCCTCGCCGCGGGAGTCAACAGGGCGATAGCGGAGCGGGTTGTCCCGCTGCTCGAACGCATGGGACCGGGCCGGATCATCATGTCCGGGGGTGTCGCGCTCAACAGGGGGGTCGTTGCCCTGCTCGAAGCCGCAACCGGGAGAACGGTTCAGGTCGTACAAGACCCGCTGTTCAACGGCGCCATCGGGTGCTGTGTGTACGGGAAGCGGAGAGGGGAATCAAGGGGATGAGTGTGCTCACCCCGGAAATAATCAGGAAGTTTATGAATTAATCGGGGTAAAGAGAAAATCACCGTCCGCTTACATGAAGCAGGCGGGTTTTCTTTTTAAAAAATAACACGGTGATATAGAACAACAGACTTGCGGAAAACAGTATAATCCACCCGGAGCAGAATGCGGCTTTGCCGGTTGCAATGAACTCGCCGGTAAAAGTAAGAACGGTAAACAAGGCGATTATTCCGAAGAAACCGGTATATTCTCTCCTGATAATAGTTCTCAGGGACACATCAAGTTCAGGAGTTTTCCATTTTCTGACATCAGGAATAAATGCCGGGGTACGGTCAGCCCATTCCTCGAATGTTACGCCGAATTTTTCCCTCAGAAACGACTCTTCGGCGAACATTATCCGTTCATAATATACCCAGAACAACAGACTGACAATCGCTGTGAGCCACCATGTCATCATGATGAGGGTTATTCCAAGGACAATAAAAAAATTACCTAAATAAAGCGGATGACGCACGATCGAGTACATACCGGTCGTGTTGAGTATATCCGCAACCTGTCTTTTTATGTTACGGCCCGAGGTTCTGACCGGCGCAAAGCCGACAGTCAACACCCGAATTCCGAGTCCTGCCAACGATATCACCAGACAGACAATCGCCCATATCTGACGATGTGTGTAACTCAGATGAAGATATGGACTGTCAAACCCTGCCAGGATGAACAACACCAAAGCACCTATTGGTACATAACTTCTCCACCTGAACAGCCAATTCCCCTGTTTTTCAAATTCTTCTGTTAAAGCCATATTTACTCCACAGAAATTCAAAGATATATAAACATCTTTTGCTGAATAAATATAACATGTCAGCACTACAATAACCAGACCATTTCCAGCGATCCCTATCATTATACCCTCGGCCAGCTTCAGGATATTCTGTTTTCCATGTTGTTAATCCTGCCTGATTACATATTCGTAAGGTCTCGACGGCATAAGAAAAAATGAAATTCCGGAAAAAGCCCTTTCCCCCACTCATCACCCCTGTGGTGCTTATCGTGGTAATGTTCACTTTTTGAACAGGCTGCCTCTTTATTAAGCACAATTTGAATGAGTGCATGAAACCTCTCATTTGTATAACATAAATGAATACAATATATTATATAAATATTTCCGAATCCTGACCACTTTGGTACAGGTTTTGCCTTTTTCATCATAAGCAATAATTCGAAACAAAAACGATTATCTAAGATTTCCTGTAGGGAAACTCGATGAAAATCAGATCCCTTTTTATGGTGTTTCTGACGGTGATAGTGTTCAGTATACTATCACAGCCCGTCTCTGCGGACGAGACAGGTATTGATTCCGGCGATACTGCATGGATGCTGGTAAGCGCAGCGCTTGTGCTCCTGATGACACCCGGTCTCGCGTTCTTTTACGGCGGTCTCGTCCGTCGCAAGAATATCCTGTCAGTCCTCATGCAGTGTTTCATGGCCATGTGCCTGATAACGGTGTTATGGGTCATCGTGGGATATAGCCTTGCTTTCAGCGACAAGAGTATACTGGGAGGTTTGATCGGTAATCTGAAGTATGCGTTTCTTGCCAATGTCGGGTTTGAACCGAAGGGTACAATACCGCACCAACTTTTCATGATATTCCAGGCAAAATTCGCCATCATTACGCCTGCACTGATCATTGGCGCTTTTGCTGAGCGTTTGCGATTCAGGGCTTACATGCTGTTCCTGGGACTCTGGCTATTGTTCGTGTATTGTCCCATCTGCCACTGGGTCTGGGGCGGCTCGAAGGGATTTTTCGGGCTTGGCGCGGAGGGTGCTCTCGATTTTGCCGGTGGTACGGTTGTCCATGTCAATGCTGGTATTGCGGCCCTTGTCACCGTTCTTGTCATCAGGAAACGTCAGGGATACCCGGAGAAGATTTCTCCTCCTCACAACCTTCCCCTGGCCGTTCTCGGCGCCGGGCTTCTGTGGGTCGGCTGGTTTGGTTTCAATGCCGGTAGTGCGCTTGCCGCAAACGCATCCGGAGTTAATGCCTTCGTCGTCACGCATGTCTCCTCTGCCATGGCGGGTCTCACCTGGGTCGTACTCGATCTGATTCGGCATAAGCGCGCCACCCTTCTCGGTGTGATCACTGGCGCTGTCGCCGGTCTCGTAGCCATCACCCCCGCTTCCGGGTCCGTGAACGCCATGGCCGCTCTTGCTATCGGCATGGGCGCAGGCATTATCGGGTTCATAGCTGTTACAGTCCTTAAGCCGAAGTTCGGCTATGATGACTCACTGGATGTATTCGGCGTGCACGGGATGGCAGGGATGTGGGGTGCACTCGCAACGGGACTCTGGGCCACAAGTGCGGTGCCCGGAAATACTGTCAACGGGCTTTTTTACGGGAATCCATGGCAGGTTGTCATTCAGTTGAAAGCCATTGTCTACACGATCGTATGGTCGGGGCTCGTGACCTGGTGTGTGCTGAAGTTCGTGGACCTTACGGTCGGACTGTGCGCCACGGAACATGCGGAGCGAGTGGGTCTGGATCTCTCGGATCATTCCGAAACCGCTTATACTATCATGGATTGAGATTAAGCAGGAGCGTACGAGAGAGGGAGCATATCATGAAATACATCATCGCCATCATTCAGCCGGATAAACTGGACGCTGCACTCGATGAACTGGAGAAGCGCGAGGTTCATCTGGTGACTGTCAGCAATGTCATGGGCCGCGGCCGTCAGAAAGGCATCTCAGAAGTGTATCGGAGCCACAAGGAGGTCGGCAGTCTGCTTCGGAAGACGAAGCTGGAAATCGCGGTCAACGAGGGATTTGTCGAAACGACCATTGATGCCATCATCAAGAGTACCGGGACAGGACAGATCGGCGACGGCAAGATTTTCATTCTTCCCCTGGAGGAATGCTACCGGATCAGAACGGGGGAAACAGGGTCTGAAGCCATCGGATAGGCTGTATGAAACTGAGTTTTACTAACATGTTACATC
>Ga0315284_10000968_pt1 | contig 39875 bp, 46 predicted proteins | sample YL17G09_16_MG_FD_203696 | JGI IMG/M metagenome (GOLD analysis project Ga0315284, IMG submission 203696) | Sediment microbial communities from Yellowstone Lake, YNP, Wyoming, USA - YL17G09_16 | ecosystem: Environmental > Aquatic > Freshwater > Lake > Sediment | place: USA: Wyoming | collected...
AAATGTGGCGGAAGGGCATCCCCAAAGATTGCCCGAAATGCCTTTTATAGATTGGACGAACGATGAAAAAGAAACGCTGCGAAATCTGCGACTGTTGGATTGTTATAGTTTGGAGTCGTTTTTTAACCCCAAAAAGTTCGACGATGGGAAAATGTGATAATGTGCAGAGTGAAAAATGCGGCCAAATCACTTTTTGGGATACTACTTGCAAAAATTTTGTAGGCGAAAAATGAAGACTAAAAACTTAATTAGAATAAACTGGATACCAAAAGTCAATGACCAATTCAAAATATTCCATAGAAAAAATGGACGGGAAATTTGGTCGTCATTCAGCCCATTCACAGCAACGAAGATTGTGTTATCGGGGCGTTATCTGGACGCCGTCGGCAAAAATCAGACCTGCTGGAAATTCAGCTTTTGGAAGAATGTTTTTGTAAAATATAGTGCCATGTAGCCTGATAAATGAAAAAAGGTGAAGCAAGGGAAGGTTCGAATCCTTAGTGAGATAGCCTTGCCATTATCGCAGACCAACTGCTCACAATATCTTTTTTTGAGAGATTTTACTGCACATTTAAATTTCTGTCCCTATACACCCCCTTATAACCCCCCTTATACGCCCTTCGAATTAGTGAAAAAAAGATTTTCACTTAGTGAAGAATAATCCTTGCTTACATCACAAGCGATATAGTTATATCTTACGATATGGATAGTATAACTGTATCCAACAGCAAAGAGAATGCGATTGTCCTGGTAGAGACGAAGAGAAAAAGGAAGTATATCCCCCACGGTAAAGTAGGTCGTCCCCCAAAATTTAAAATTGACATTATCGACGATGTCGAAAAACTCGCATCGACATTTTGCGCAAGCGATGCAACGATAGCAACTTATCTCGGAGTAAATAAAGCAACGTTCTGTAGATGGAAGAAAAAACACCCTGAAATAGCAGAGGCAAGAAGGCGGGGGAAATCAAAAGCCAAGTTAAGATTCGTGACAAGATTATGTTCGCTTGCTGATACAGGGGACTTGGCCGCAATTAAATTCATCTTGTGCAATCGCTATAAAAAACTATGGACCAGCGAGAAAATAGTCAGTCTTACAAATACAAATATTAACACGATAGGTCAAAATAATGATGCTGACAGAAACAGCGACGAGGCCATTACAGAGCGAAGAGAGCTTGTGGCGAGCTTTAGACGACTCTATGGCAATGGAGAATCTGTGCAAGAGTGATTTTCAGGCATTCTTTCACTTCGTATTCTCCAGGGCGATAAAGATTGTCGATGGCGAGTTTGTGCCTGGTAAGCATATCGGCCAGTGGTGTCACCGTCTGCAGAATCACAACCGCACGGCTACAATAGCAGCTCGGTATCACATGAAGAGCACAACGGCTATCGCATATATCGCATGGCAACTTTACAAGTTGGATCGGCCATTCGTAGAGTGGGAGTATATGTGCTACCTGGAGGGACTGGCGGCTTATCACCTTAAGCGACTCAAAAGATATTTGGCGGTACTGCCAGAATTCAGCGAATATGAAAATCTAACCATCGCAGAGAGTATTTTGCGATGCAAATATAAAGGCTGTGAATTCCTGTGCATACCGTCAGGCATTTTATCATTTAACCGAGGCCGGCACCCGGACGGCTTAATGGTCGACGACATACTCAAAGACCCGTCTACTAAACTTGATATCGGGCAGCTAAAGAAAATCGAGCAATTGTTCTTTGAAGAAATAGAGCAGATGCCGAAAAAGGAATTACACGTTTTTGGCACTACTCAGGACCAAGCGGATTTATTTCATACCTTGCTTGGCCGCAAAGAGTACAGCACGAAGTTTTATCCCGCTGTAAAGAACTTTACAACGCAAGAGGTGTTATGGCCGCAAAAATTCCCATTCAGCAAGTTAATGGACATGAAGGCCAGAATCGGAGAGAAGGCGTTCAATAAAGAAATCCAGTTACACCCGGCCCGGTCAGAAGATAGTTACATTGGAGAGCAAAGGCTGGATGCTATTGTCCGGGGCAGACTAAGGAACTACGATCTAAGCAGGACCAAGCCAGTGCTTAGAGAGTTTGCTTATGGTGGGTTTGATATTGGAAAGAAAAGCCATCCTTCTCATTTTTCAATCTTAGTGCCGGACAGAAAACAACGGATGATTCAGGTCCTTAGCAAATGGATGGACGGCTGGGATTATACCCGCCAGATAGAATATATTAACGAAGCTATAGAACATTTTCAAATCGAGCGGCTTTACTATGACAATACACGCAGTGAGTTTGAGGGATTTGCTGAATCAGGAATATTAAAAGGTGAATGTGAGCCGCTGGTATTTTCAGCCAAGAGTAAATTTGCGATGGCTGCAGACCTTGATAAGTTTATAACCGCGAACAAGATTTGGCTATTGAATGACGAGCGGCAAAAAAGACAACTCATAAACGTCGATAACGACTTGCAGAGTTTACAGACAGACGAGGGGCATGGTGACTGTTTTTGGAGTTTATGCCTTGCTGTTAAGGCGTACACCGAAGGACAGGGGGACTTTATCAGGATTATAAATTATGAAACTACTCGATTACGTGCAGAGTAAAATCGCAGAACGATATTTGGCGAAGTCATCGAATATATTCTCTCAGGCTTTTGAGCGGGGCTTGTCCTTGATTAGTACCTCGGTAACAAAGCCTTACAGCCAGATAAGCAGCGTCTACAAAGCGGTCAAGGCAATAGCGGATAACGTGCCGCAGGCCGAATTATGTTTTTACGATTACAATTCCGAGGACGAGGTATTTCCCGACGACCTTGTGAAATTATTTGAGAAGCCAAACCCGCTTATGAGCGGTATGGATTTTATTCAAGCGGTGGTCGGCTTTTATGCCCTTTATGGCGAGGCGTTCATAGTCAAACAGCAGAGTATCGGGCAGATGACAGGGGCAAGAAAACTGCCCGCAGAGTTGTGGACGTTCAATCCATCCGATTTTCACGAGGACGAAAAGGACGGCTTAGTTTGGCAATGGCGGCTTGGGAATGATAAGTACCCGGCTGATGAAGTGATTCACTTTTCCGACTTTAATCCATACTCGAACACGCGGGGGCTTGCTCCGACCGAACCTATTAAAAAGATTATCGACATCGACTGGCAAAGTCTGGTTTACAATAAGGCGTTCTTCGACAATTTCTGTCAGTTTGGCTCATACATGACCTCCGACCAGAAATTGACCGACCAGCAATTAGACCGCGTAGAGGCAAAGGTAAAAGAGATGCACGAGGGGGCAAGTAAAGCGTTCAAATTCGCCGTCCTGCACGCTGGCCTGCAATTAAAGAACGAGCAGCCGACGCACAAGGACATGGACTTTTTGGATCAGAAGAAATTCGCGCGTGAGGAAATACTTGGTATCTGGCGGGCACCGAAGGCCCTGTTTAATATCACCGAAGATTTAAACTATGCGACCTTCGTCGGCCAGATGAAAATATTCTGGATTTATACGATAGAGCCGATATTACGTAAGGTGGAGAGTGCGTTCAATTCGATGCTGATTCAGCCGTACAATCCGAATATATATTGTAAATTTGATACTCAGAACGTCCCCGCCTTTGTCGAGGATTACAAAGACAAGATAAGTTCGGCAAAGATTCTATTCGATATGGGATTTACCGGCAACGAGGTAAATGAGAAATTGCAACTTGGTTTTGAGGATAAGCCCTGGCGTGATAGTTGGTGGGTGCCGTTCACTATGGCCCCTGCAGGATCAGAAACACCACCGCTGGAAGTGTTACCAGCGAGAATAGAACCTGCAAAATCAATGCGGCGACTTGAAAAAAGAGGATTATTAAAAAGCAAGTTTGCGAATTTGCACGGCAATATCGAGGTCCGGTTTGTCAGCAGCTTGAGACGTTTTTTCTTTGAGCAAAGAAAACGAGTGCTTGCTCATATCGAAAAGAGCAAAGGGGATTTAATAACGAAGGATGTTTATGCCAATTGGGATTCCGAGGATGCTGAGCTTATCAAACGTGTAGCCCCGCATCTGCTGGCGGGCATTACCGAAGGCGTGGACTTTGCTGAGGCTATTGCGGGCGAGCAGGCCAATGCCGAAGCGGTCAAGAATAGAGTCAGTAGTCTTTTAGCCTATAAATCGAAAAAGATTACGAGAATCAATAGGACGATTAAAGAGCAGATTGCAGTGGCTTTAGACGAGGGTGTTGCAGAGGGTGAGACAATAACGCAATTAGCAGACAGGGTTCGGGGCGTCTACAACATGGCAACGAGCAGGGCACAGTTGATTGCAAGAACCGAAACAACGGGAGCGATAAATGGCGGAAGCGTTTTGTATTATGAAGAGTCCGGCGTAGAGAAACTCGAATGGCTTACAGCAAGAGACGAACTTGTAAGGCTGACACATCAGATAGAAGGTGAGACTGCGATCGTCGGTCAGCGATTTAGTAATGGTCTGGACTTCCCAGGTGGTGATGGGCCGCCAGAGGAGGTCTGCAATTGCCGGTGCAATGTCGCTCCGGTTTTGGAGTAAATAAAAATGGCAAAAGAGAAAAAGCAAATACAGAAAATATTCAAGTCATATAAGGCGGAGACAAAATCGGTCGATATCGAGAACCATATCGTCGAGGCTTTAATTTCGACAGCCTCGGTGGACAGAGACAGCGAGATAATCAATCCCGATGCTTTTACCAAGAGCATACCTACCTATATGCAGCACGCTGTTTTGTTGAGTTCGCATAATTATTATGCGGGATTGACTTCGCAAATTGGGGCTGCAATATCGGTTACTGTCGACAAGGATGGCGTTAAGGCTCGATTCAAATACTTTGTTGGAGAGGGCAATGATGAGGCGGACTGGGCATTCAATTTGGCGAGCAAAGGTATGGCTGCTTACTCGGTAGGGTTCATGCCAAAGAAATGGGAAGATAAGACACCGACCGCAGATAACCTTGCAAGGCGGGTATATACAGAAATCGAACTTGTCGAGGTATCTCAGGTTCTCATACCGAGCAATCGGGGGGCTTTGGAAAACTATCAGAACCAGGCTGAAGGTATCGAGAAGGAACTATGCGAGTTGGTCTTAAAAAGTTCAGACTTTACAACACCTGAATCGTATGAGTTGAAAAGTAGCGACAAAGAATCGTTCAGAAAAATGCTTTACGATATATTGACCGAGAATGAATCTGAATTAGCGGTATTGTTAAAACCCAAGACGGACGCAAAAGAAAGCAAAACAGAAAATGACCTAAAAGAAAAGGTCTTTAAAATATTAAGCGAAAACATATCCGAACTTGCGGGTATGCTCGAAGCAGACAAGAAAAGTTATATCGACGAGGTTTTGAGTGCTGCTGGCGGAAGCCAAAGCAAATCACTTACAAAGCCGGAAGTCGGCATAGACAAAGTTGCTCTGCGTGAATTGATTATCAAGACAATTAAGGAAGTAAAATAATATGGACGAAGATGAAAAGGAAAAAGTTCTTAGCATTAAGGAAAAAGTTCTTAGCATTGAGGATGTGAAGGCGGCTCTTACTGACAGTATGGAGGCCGTCAAAGGAATGGTCCGGCAAGAGATTACCCCTTTTGCTGAATCAGTTAAGAAAATCGACGAGCGACTTACGAAGATTGAGGCATTGCCTGTAAGTAAGGTCAGGTTGCCAGCGATTATCAGCAGGGATATTTACAGCGGCCGGCGACTGGATTTACAGGGTGAAGAACTCCGTGATAAAATAAAAACCTGCAAATATCCTTTGCGGGCATTGCGGACAATGGACGGCCAAATTAACGAAGACGAGTACACCAGGTTCAAAAAGATAGTGCTCGATTTGTCTTTGGCTGTTCTGCCTGTAAACAAAGTAGCGGGTGCCGGTGATGCTCAAATGCGGCTGAAAGAATTGATAACCAAAACCGATTTAACAATCGCTACCAATGCAACTGTTGGCTACCTTGTGCCCGATGAGTATCTTTGGGATATGGTCCAGCTGGCTCGTGAGAAGACTTGGGCGTTAAATGAATGCACGATTGTAAATATGAGTCAAAACGACTTGTATTTACCTGCTGAATTGACGCTCGTATCCACATCATGGAAAGATGAAGCTGCCCAAATGACTGGCGTAAATCCGACCGTCTCTCAGGTCCATTTACAGGCTAAAAAACTAACCGGCATGACAACTAATATTTCGATAGAAACGATTCAGGATTCGGCTATCGATATTGTCGGTATGTTGACTGATCAGTTCGGTTACGCTATTGACCTGGAGCTGGATAATCAGGTGCTTAATGGCACTGGTAGTCCGGTTTCCGGCGTGCTGACCGCCGCTGCAGGCTTTAGCGTGGTCATGGCCAATACCGGTTCAGGGGCATTCAGTTCAATTGCCGCCGACCAGTTGCGGAATATGATTAGAAAACTTTCCTCTGTCGATTCGGTGAATGGCAAGTTCGTTTACAGCAAAGATGTCCAGTATTGGATTGATACGCTGAAAGATACCTACGGCCAGTATATTTATAGGCAACCTGCTTCTGACCGTCCTGCTGCTTTGTGGAGTAGGCCAATAATTGAGGCTTCAAATGCGCCTCTTGAGGCTGCAACCGGTGCTGGAACTGGTTTTGTAGCTTTCGGCGATTGGAAGAAATTCTATATCGGTCGAAGACTTGGGCCTACATCGCTTGAGGCTGACCCGTACTACAAGTTCGACTACAACCAGATACGGTACAGGTTGATAAGCAGGTGGGCTTTGACTTATGGACGTGCAAGTGCTCTTTGTAGGTTAATGACCGGATCGTAAGGTTCGGGTTCATAGTTTCTGTCCTTTCGATTAAGGGGTGGTGGCTTGTAACCACCACCCCAGTTTTGAAAAAAGGTTTTAAGATGCGTATCGTTTTTGTGGCGGACAATTTTACAGATAAGTATATCGGCGGATCGGAGTTCTCAATTCAGACGCACATCAATAGCTGTCCGTTTAGCCATATTGAGATTAAGAGTAACGAATTGAATTTGCAGCAGCTAAACAAAGAAACCGACTTTTTGGTTTTTGGTAATTTTACGGCTTTGCCGCACAATGTTTTCTTGGAGGTACAATCCGGCTGGCGTTACGTAGTTGAGGAGTGTGATTATAAATACTGCCTTTACAGGTCAAGTCATAAGCACAGATTCTTCGCCGGAAGGGATTGCGATTGTCATTTGCACAGTGGCTTGGAGATACAGGATTTCTTTATGAATGCCCTATACCTATTCTGGAAGTCGGAAAAACAAAGAGACGAATATTCCAGGTTATTTCCGAAACTGAGAAAAGTACAAAGTGAGATTATGGGAGGGGTCTTTAGTGATGTGGACCTTAATTATATCCTATCGCTTAAAAACAAAAGAAGGGACAATAAATATTTCGTCCTGAAATCGGATAGTTGGATTAAAGGTTCTCAAGATGCGATTGATTATTGCCATAAAAATAAAATGAGGTTCAGACTTGTCGGCAATGTACCATATCACAAGGTGCTCCGCAAAATGGCAAAGAGCAAAGGCATAGTTTATCTGCCGAGAGGATTCGACCCATCCTGCCGAATGATTACAGAAGCTAAACTGCTCGGCATTGAGATTATCACCAACGACCTTGTGCAGCATACAAAGGAGAACTGGTTCAACAACGGCGAGAAGGGGATGCTCGAATTTCTGAAAAGTAGAAACGCAATATTTTGGAAAGTGCTTTATGGATATTTGGTTGGCAAGTCATAACGACGACGAGACGCTTTACGGTGCATATACAATCATGCGTGAAAAACCGCTGGTTGTAATCGTGACCGATGGCTATCTGCATGTTCCTAAAGGTGTACAGCCGGAAGACCGCAGGCAGGAGAGCATAAGGGCCATGCTGATATTGGAGGCCCCGGTAGTTTTCCTCGGCCTACACGATGATAACCTAAAAGAATACGAGATATATACCCGACTGTGCAATCTTAAAAATATTGATAAGGTATATGCCCCTGCTGTTTATGAGGACGGCCACAAGCATCATAACATGGTCGGGCGGGTAGCTTTGGAATTGTGGGGTTTTAAGGTGGGGAAATATGCGACCTATACGATGGACAATCCAGTGCCGCAAGGTAATATTGAGGTTGTGCCAAGCGAGGAGGAGCGGCTGTTAAAATCGCTGGCGTTAAAAGAATATGATTCGCAGTTGAAATTGAACAAGTTGTATTTCGACGCGGTCGATGGGAAATCAGAATGGCTTATAAGATAAAATTTGACGATTACTTCAGGCAGATAATCAGGAATGCCCTGAAATATAAGTTGCGTCATCTTGCACCGTCCTTATCTTGTGCAAGGATTCTTTTTGTGGTCTATTCAAAGATGAAAAAAAACGACCGATTTATTCTGAGTAAGGGACATGCCTACCTTGCTCTTGCTACTATGCTTGAAATGAGAGGCAAGCATCCTAAGTTTTCGGAGCATCCTGATATTGATACTGAGAACGGTGTTGAGATAACAGCCGGTAGCCTCGGTCACGGCCTTGCGATAGCAGTGGGCATGGCTAAAGCGAAGCAGATAAAAAAAGAGAAGGGTAGAATCTTTTGCTTGTGCGGTGATGGTGAATTTCAGGAAGGAATAATTTGGGAAGCGTTGGGACTGACCGAAGGATTAGACAACCTAAAAATCCTCGTCGATTACAATAGACAGTCGGTTCTGCAAAAGGTTTGTCTGGTTAATACGGTAAAGGGCAGGGGCCTTCCATTTATGGAAGGCAAATTAGAATGGCACGCACGGGTGATAAATGAGGCAGATGTTCAAAAATACATTGCTTGAGCTGGCGGCAAAGGACAAAGATATAATTTTGCTTGTCGGTGATATGGGATTTGGAATTGTGGAAGATTTCAAAAAGAAATATCCGAAGCGGTTTTGGAATTGCGGCTGCAGAGAGCAGGCAATGGTAGGCATTGCGGCGGGCATGGCCTTATCAGGCTTAAAACCTTATGTCTATACCGTAACATCTTTCCTTTTGGAGCGTGCCTTTGAGCAGATAAAAATCGATGTCGACGCTATGCAGACGAATGTAAAACTTATCGGCTACGATTCTTATGAGGGGCAAGGCGTAACGCATAAGGCACTTAACTCGAAAAAGCTATGCAGTATGTTCAAAAATGTAATCTGTTATTTTCCTAAAGATTCAGCCGAGACAAGGAAGGCTTTAATCGATAGTCACAAAGATAATCGACCGGCGTTTATAAATTTGACAAAGGATATATGAAGGTTCTCGTTACAGGTGGTAGTGGTTTTATAGGCAAGGTGCTCGTGCGAAAGCTCAAAGAGCAAGGCGTCGTCGTTTCTGAATTGAATAAATCCGAAGGTAACGATATTCGGGATTGTAATCTCGATAGTGACTTCGACATGATTTTTCATCTTGCATCCGGTATATCGGTTAAAGAGAGTATCGAGAAGACGGAACTATATTTCGATACGATTCTTTGGGGTACTTATAGACTGCTTGAAAAATACAAGGGCATTCGTTTTGTAAATATCAGCAGCAATTCAGCGGTGGATTTCTTTAGAAGTCCTTATGGCCTGTTTAAGCAGATGTCGGAATTTATGACCGACCGATTCCCGAATACTATTTCCTTGCGGCCGTATCATGTCTTTGGAGAGGGCGAGAGAAAACGTGTTATACATGCGTGGGCGCGTGCGATGCTCTTGAATCAGGGTATCGAGATATTTGGCGACGGCACGATGACGAGGGATTATACATACGTCGAAGATGTGGCCGATGCGATAATCGAATATGGCTTGTCAACCGAAGAAATTGGCGTTATCCCGATAGGTTACAGCAAGGGCACAACTTTGAATGAGTTATTCGAGATTATGTCCGGGCTGACCGGCTATAAGAAAAAGCCTATTTACAGGCCGACGCGAGAGGGCGATTCAGAGATTTCGATTTCTCCGGTAGCAATTAAGGGAATAGGCTTTGAGGCCGGCCTCAAAAAAACTATTGACTATCTTAGGACGGAATATGCTGCGTAAACTTTTTATACAGAGCTTGTTTGATTTTAAGATTGACTGGATGGACCAGTATATCGCCAATTGCAATTCGCTCGCTAAGGAAGGTTGGGATTGGCTTACATTCACAGACCAGAAAATAGAGAGCAAGGAAAACTTCAAAGTAGTTTACATGGACATTAACGGATTCAAGGATTTAGTATTCAATAAAACCGGCGTCAAAACGAACATGACGACCCACAATGTGAAGTACGGCGATTTCTTTTGCTCCTATGGATTTTTATTCGATGAGTTTACAAAGGGATATGACTTTTGGGGCTTTACGAATTTTGATGTCGTATATGGTCGGCTAAGTCATTATCTGCCGGATTCATTCTTGGAAACGATTGACGTTTATGGTAATGACCCGAACGATACTTGTGGTCACTTTACACTGATTAGAAATAACGAATTTTTGAAGACCTTGTTCAAAGAAAATCCCAAGTGGGAAAAGGTCCTGGAGGATTATTGGTGGCAGGGATATGACGAGGGCGGATTCAGTGACTTAGTCAAAAAAGCAAGGGACGAGGGAAAGGCGAAGGTGGAGTTTAGGTTCTGGCAGGAACATGACAAGCAGGCCGACCATAATCCGAATCCTCATCTGAGAATACTCGATGACGGTCAGCTTATAAATTCCATAACAGGCAACGAAATGTTGCTGTTTCATTTCCGAAGGTCAAAGGAGTGGCCCATAAAGTAGATGATGAATAAAGTATCTGCAATCTTGGTGACATATAAAAGACCTAATGAGTTAAGGCAGATTGTCAAAGTGCTCGGTGATTATCCGTTCATCGACGAAATACTCGTGAGAGACAATGAGGTTGAATCTGAAAACCTGAAATGTTATGGCCGATATGTAATGGCTCAGCAGGCAAGGAATGAATGGCTTTATATGCAGGACGATGATTGCATAGTAAAAAATATCTGGCAGATGTACGAATTGTTCGACGGTAGCCAGTTTGTAAATGCCATTAAGATTGACCGTATGTCTTTTTATTCTGGTCGAGATTCTTTACTTGGCTGGGGTGCCTTCCTTTGCAAAAGTTGGATAAGTGTTCTGGATAAATATATCGCAAAATATGGTGAGGATATGATTTTGAAAAGGGAAGCTGATCGGATATTCACGAGTCTTTTGGGAGTGCCGAAAAGGACCGTCGTTGCTAACGTGACGGATTTCCCGTGCGCGATGGACCCGAAATCACTTAGTTTACAGCCGGACCATTTTAATTTCAGGAATCTTGCAATCAACAGATGTAAGGAGATTTTGAAAAATGAAAATAGCGTTGTCAGTCTATGAATGCTCAAAGTGTGGCAGGCAGATACAAAGGAAGGCGACCATTAAGATAAAGTGCAAAATCTGTCATAACACAATGAAGGAAGTGGTGTCAGGAATTATAAACAAATGACGCAAATGACGATACGAAAATCCGAATTGATAAAGCCAGTAATAGAGAAGCAGAAACTATGCTGGGTGAGTGTGCCTTACGAGAAGGTGGGTAATGCCTACGGATATGCCGTGCACAACAAAATGATGCACGAATATGGCAGGAAATATTTCGATTATAACAACGATGCTAAGATAGCCTTGCAGATAATCAACGCCGACAATTTTGTTTATGTAAAAGACAAAGTTAATACGCTCTTCACGATGTGGGAATTTCTGGACCTGCCGGACAGTTACAGGCGTGGCTTGTATCAGGCCGATGCGATTATAACACCATGTCATTTCTGCCGGGACCTATTTGTCAAGAACACCACGAGGCCGGTTTATGTGTGCCCTGAAGGTGTTGATGATAAAATGTTCCAATATCACCAGAGACATTACACTCCCAAAAGGGACAAATTCAGATTTTTATGGGTGGGTGCTCCGAACCCACGCAAAGGATTTCCGATAATGCTGTGGGCAGAGCAGATATTTGAGAAATTTCCGAACATTGAATTGTATCTTAAAACTACGGTGCCGAAAATGAACTGGAAACAGACATTCAAAAGTTGCCGTAAAAACTGGAAAACCATTATCTGGGACAAAGATAAAAGGCTCTCGCTTAAAAGAATGATAGGACGAATATCAAAACCGGACATGTCGGATAAGGTACAATATTTAGGCAAACACAAAAACATTATAATGGATACTCGAAGATTAACAATCGAGGAGCTTCGAGACCTATATAATTCAGCCCATTGTTTTGTCATGCCTTCAGTTGGTGAGGGTTGGGGACTGACTTTGATTGAGGCAATGGCTACCGGATGCCCGTGCATAGCACCGATGCATACGGGGATTGCCGAATATTTCGACCGTTCAAATGGCTACCCTATAAATTACGACATCGCGGAATTTGACCTGACAAACTACAAACTAAGGACAAGGGGATATCAGCCAAACAAAGAGCACACAATGGATTTGATGATTGAGGTGATACAGAATTACGACGCGGCCTTGCGAAAAGGCAGGCGGGCGAGTGAGGATGTGCGAACCCGCTTTACTTGGGATAAGTCAGCTTATAAGTTGTCCTGCATTATGCAGGACATTGAAAAGAAATTTGTTTAAGGAGAATAAAATGTTAAAGAAATTAACTATTGCGATTTTGGTCTTTTGTCTGAGTTTGTTTATCATTGCCCAGGCCGGAGGAAGAAAACTTACCCGCTCTTTGGAAGACAACTCTCGGTTACCTTCGCCAGATATAGTCTACGAATGTGGGGACAGTTCACAACTTGTAACGCCTGGGGGTCGTGAATCCTGCGTGGTTACTCTGGATGTTAATTCTGTTGCGATAACGACTGGTTATCTTTTGATTGACTTGTCCAATACCACAAATTATCCACACACAAACGACGGGTCGGTAAATGTGATTGACGTTCTGTCTTTAATGGTCAACGCTTCTGCCCTCAGTTCTTTCGGCGGGGATATAGAAATAGGTTATTTGACTGTGGCTGATGCTAATGGTGCTATATTTCACAGGGTCTGGGGATTCCCCGTAACCGAAGACCCGAACAATACTATCGTTCAGAATTTTACCTGGGGTGAGAACTACAACTTTTCGCCGGTAATACTGTCAACGAGTTACTGCCTGAGTTATCCATACACGGACACGACTTTTCAGACTGATGTTGCACTTACTCAACCGAATAGTGGAACGGCATATCCTGGCAATGGCGACTTGGTTATGAAGATTACAAGGTCGGCGGGTACAGTTTCCGTAACTGCAACTGTAGTTTACAGGACAAGATAAATAAGGAGTTTTTTATGTTCAAAAAGGCGAACAAATTCTGTTTGTTGGCGTTGATGGTTTTGTTGTTTTCTTGCCAAAGTTATGCAAATTACCATTACGTCAGAGCTGGTGCCGACGGCAATAACACGGGTCTTAACTGGACGGATGCCTGGGACGACCTTCCTTCAAGTTTAACAAGAGGTGATACTTACTATATCGCCGATGGCACTTATGGACGGTACACTTTTGACGATGCATTAGATGGTGTAAAGTATATTTATATTAAAAAAGCAATAGTAACTGACCACGGAACAGAGACGGGATGGTTAAACACATACGGTGATGGCCAGGCTATATTCTTAGTGCCCTCTCTTGGTATTGGAGAATACGGATGGCGTTTTATAAGACCAAGATATATTATTGATGGTCAGGTCGGTGGGGGGCCAGGCAGTTGGGATTCGGGACACGGAATTAAAATTCATGGCCCGTCTGATGGAGATTTAAGTAATACCAGTTCTCCACAGCTCATACGGTTGGGAAATACAGATAATCCAACTGATAATCCAGACTATCTCGAAATTCATCATGTCGAAATTACTACTTGGCCTTTTTGTGCAGCTACACCACAAACATGTACCGAGAGTCCTGTCGTCTGTGGAGGTAATTTAGTTCAAGCGGGAATAACGGCAAAAACATATTTAGATATGGAAGAATGTCAGGGTGGGAACAATTTTACTTTTGATAGTTGTTACTTTCATCATGCCGGTATTGGTATGTATTTCATGGCTTGTCAAAATGTTACTATAGAAAAATGTTACTTTACGAACATATACCCCTGGGCCTGGAACACTCAAGGAGGAGGCAGCAGGACAATTACGGCATATAGGGGAGATAACTTTATAATCCGTAACAACTGGTTTCATAATGCCACTAACGGTACGGGTTGTATAGTTTTTTATTGCAGCAGTTCTGACCAATATGATTACTGTATTTTTCATAACATCAAAATTTATGGTAATATTTTTGACATAGACACAAGCTGGCCCGCTGGAAATCATCTTGGCACAGGACAAGGTGGCCATATTCTTCTTGGTGCCCCTCATTCTATTCAACCCAGTGGAGTAATCGGATTCAAAGTATACAACAATACTTTTTGTAATTCGTTATCTAATCCAGCATACGGAGGATTGGGAAGTTTCTCCTTTTCACCGTTTGGTGCGGGCGATTTAGATATTGTCGAAGATGCAAACGCTTATAACAATCTTTTTTATCTCGGTTATAGTTCTGATTTCCGGCCTGGAGGAGATGGAGGACTACCGGGTACTTACTTTCTAAATTGGTATTATAAAACGGCATACGATACAGATATGCAGTACAATTGGTTTGATTCTACCTATGTATATACATGGGCGAGTGGTTGGTATAATTACGATGCTGCCCTTGCTACATTGGAAGGAAACGGTCAAAATGGTTCGGGTAATCCATTTACAAGTTATACAACTGGAGATTTTACTTTAACGGCGGCAACAAATGACGGGATAGATTTAACATCCGAAGATGCAAACTATGCCACTGATATGTATGGGTTTACAAGAGGCTCAGACGGAATTTGGGATAGGGGGGCCATCGAATATTATACGACTCAACCTGTGCCGGACAAAGTTGTTTATTCTTCAACAACACAACCGCACGATGGTTATTTTTCTGGTTATTGGGCTTGGGGCAAAAAGGAAGTTTTACTTGGCGGTAATATGGCTACTTATCATAAACTACATTGTGTTTGGCCTGCTTATTGGACACCGACGGCAAATGCAACCAACTACATTGTAAAAATGAAAATTTTCGATAACGTAAACGAGATTGATATTGGGGGTGTCGGTTCTGAATTGCCAGTTGTTGCGGTAGTTGATGTTAATTATTGGTATTTGCCAGATATAAATGCGGGCAATTACTTGTATTATCAAATTGATGCCAATAATCTAACCGGCCCAAATTCGATGTATATAGATGTTAATGATACTGCTCGCAGTTGGACAAAATTGGTGGGTTATATTTCCGATTGGCCTTTGGGTTCATCTCCTGGTTATGATACAAATGGACCTACAGGCGAACCGAACATTCCAGACACAAACAATATTTTGAATAACTCGATGCCAACTTTAGTATGGGGAATACATTATGGAATGAATTATAACTTGTATATAGGAATAGACCCTAATTCGTTGGATTTTGTGGACAATTTGCCTTTTGAATGGGACATTGCTTATTGGACAGGAAAACTTAAATTTAATACAACCTATTATTGGCGAGTGGATGCTAACTATCCAGACCCAAATTGTGTTGTCATCGGTCCAGTTCAAGTTTTTAAGACCCTCAAGACCAAACGGGGTAGTATAGATATTGGCAAGAAACACAGGAAATTCAATGTTCACGAGGTAAATAATACAGGATTATAAATATGGCCCAGCTAATCATATACGGTGAGACATCCGACGGTTATTTAAAAAAACAAGGTCCTGAGGATGGCGAGTTTAAACCTCAAAGGATTGCTCAAGTTGCTGATTATACTTTTCTGATTTCAGACGAGTTGGGTTGCGGAATATATTGGGATGAAGAGACAATAAAATGGAGTATTTACAGACCTATTGTTGTTTTCAATACGAATATAGTCACCCATCCCGAACTTATTGGTGCAACGATAACCGGATTGCAATTATCTCTTTTTGTAACTTATGTGGATGCTTATGACGATGGATATAATAATGCACTTTCTGTGCAAAAAGGTATTGAACATGATGAAGATAGATACCCACATATTCCTATTGAACTCGCCGATTATCTTTACACGCACTGGGAAGGCAATGCCGGGCATCTACATTTTTTGGATTTAGGAGCACCAGGTTCAACGCCGGAAGTTTATCGTACCTGGAACCTCGCAGATGGTTTGACCTGGTTACAATTAACAGGGGCAGGTTTGACGAAGTTAATTATTCGGCACAACTGGGACATAACTGGTGCAGATAACGAGCAAGCTGGCCGTTTTTACTTTTCATCCGCCAAAGGAACGAACAAGCCGAAACTGATTGTAGATTACACACCAGGCGGGATAGCGATTCCGGTTGCAAGTATGCACTATAAAAAATTAGCAGGAGATTAGTATGCAATTCTTAAAGGCGGATACAGCGGTAATAGTTAGAATCGGGCCTTTTGTAGATATAACCGACGGCCTGACTCCTGAAACAGGAGTAACACTAAGCGGTGCAGACGAAGCGGAAGTGTTAAAACACAATGGCGTGGGCACATCGAGTATTGCCGCCAGCACATGGGCAGCAATCTCAGGTTGTGATGGCTGGTATGATTTGACATTAACCACCGGAAATACTGACACGGAAGGCCTGCTTACAGTAGTCGTGCAGGACGACAATGTATGCCTGCCGGTGTTTGTGCATTTTATGGTTTTGTCGGCGAATGTTTACGATGCTCTATTTGCCGACAACAAAAAATGGCAATCTTATGTCGCTTAAAGGAAAAACAAAATGATACCATATTTATTCGATTCAAACAGAACACTGCACGTTTCAAAGGCTGGCAGTGATAGTAACGACGGGCACGCAAAACAATATCCGGTCAGTCTGGCCAACGATTCGATGTTGACAATCGGTGCGGCAGTTACCGCAGCCGCCGATGGGGATACTATCGTTATCTGGCCCGGCGATTATGCTGAATCAGTTCTTTTGGATGATGCCAATAAAGGACTTAATCTTATTGGCACTAACCGAATGAAAAGCAGAATAGTGCCTGCGACCGGAGCGGCTATTGATTTGGAAGATAATTGTAGTATCCGAAATCTATATGCTCACTCAACTAATTTGCAGGCAGTAGTGGCGACAGGAAAGGAAAATTTCACTCTCGAAGATTGCTATTTCTCAAATGCCGGTGCAAATACTTTATGCCTTAGCCTTTCAGTAAATGTTTTAATAAGAAGATGTTTTATATTGGGAAAATGCCTACCTCTTTATACTGGGTATTCCACGATAGTCGAGGATTGTTTTCTTATAAGTACCTGCCGATATACCTTAATCAATTCTGGTGGAATTAGCGGGCCAGGTTTTGATGATGTTGTTGTAATATTGAAAAATTCTTCTATTTTGGTTCAGCCTGGTTATAAAGAAGATGGTATTGTATATACAAACGCCAAAGATATAAAAGGTATTTATAACGTAAGTAATCTTATTATCGATAACTGCAATATAAGAGTGGATGGATATAAGGTTGCTGCGGCCCACGCCAATTCTGTTCTTACCGGTAATGCCTACGGTATTCACCAGTGCATGAAGACATCCATTGCCAACAGCAATATATTTGTAAGAGCCGACCAGAATCAAGTTAAAACAGCTTATGGAATATTTCATGCGTTTGACGCAATAAGTTACTTAACGCAATTATTAAATACCGGAATAAAAACAGAAAGTACGTTAGGTTCTTCTTATGATTTGTACGCAACGACAACGGCCAGGACCATATATATGACCGGCTGTACTTACGACTCAGCGAAGAAAAACAGTCTTGTAACGGTCAAGGAATATGCGATTGAGGGCGTGTCGGGTACAGGCGAGATTAGCGTTGATCACGATTACGGCGGAACGGATGTTCTGGCTTATAAGACTGCGGGCGGTGTGGGAATAGATAATGCCACAATCAAGGCATATCTGAAGACTGATTATGACGCGGGCAATGTTAGTGCCGAGTACGTAAAGGCAATATCGACTACAGATGTAAATGGCAGGTGGGACAACGCCATGCTGCTCGATGCGGCAACTTATACGCTTTACTATTACAAACAGGGCGAATACGGCCCGAATACTAAGGAAGTGACGGTGACTTAATATGGCAGTTACAGGGACTCCAATTTCATCGAGTGATACTCTCGATGCGGTAAAAGAATATTTGAGAATCTCATCAAGCAATGATGATACTTTGCTTAACAATCTAATCGCAAGGGCTGAGGACGAGGCCGATATGTACTGCCACAGAGTCTTTGCGGCGGCAACATATACGGAATATTACGACGGCAACGGCCTATCAAAGATGAACCTTAAGCATTATCCTGTCAATTCTATTACGTCGATTCACGATGACTTAGATAGGGAATACGGGGCCGACGATTTAATTGATTCCGACGATTATGTCTTTGAGGCTGACAGCGGGATTGTCAAACTGGACGGTCTGACTTTTACAGGTGGCATACAAAATATCAAGGTAATTTACAACGCCGGATATGCGACACTTCCCGATGATGTTACCGATGCGATTGTAAAACTGGTGGCTGCAAAATATCTGTTGGGGCAGGGTGCTATAAACGCTATTGAGGGAGAGGAAAACTTTGGTCGACCGGCTGGCCTGAGAAAACAGGCACTTTTGATTTTGGATAAATATTTGAAATATGCCTAACGAACTTGAATTAGTTTTTGATAAAGAAAAATTGAACCGAATGCAGGATATGTTGCAAAATCTATCTCCGCAAAAACAAGGTGGCATAATATTCAGGGCATTCAAAGAAGGGGCAATGGTAGTTGAACGTGAACTAAAATTTGCAACAAGTGGCGAAATACTCAAAAATCGAACTGGATATTTAAGTGCGAGTATTGGTTCTCGTGTTGAACAGGCGGGCGGTTTTATTACCGCCACAATTGGTAGTGGAGTCCGGCCTACAGGCAGGAAACGATTACCTTATGCAAACATTCACGAGACGGGCGGCATAATAAAACCGAGACCAGATAATCCAACAGGATATTTGTTTATTCCTATTCGCGCAGGCAGTCAATATGCGATATCATCGGGTTTGTGGTCATACAAAAGAGGTCCGAAAAAAGGACAGGCAAAAAAGGGAATTTCTTTTAGTTCGAAGATTCTATCTTTCAGAATGAAAAAACAGGTAACTATCCCAGCCCGACATTATATGTCTAAGACACTTGCTCGCTGCCGGTCTAAAGTAACTCAGGTAATTTCGACATCTATAACCAGTCAAATAATTGGCTGGACTTCAAAAATGGGTTTTAAGGAATAAAAAATATGAGCAGCCCAGCAGACGCCTTAACGAGATTAAATACTTTACTGACGAACCACGCGAATCTGACCTACGTTAAGCAATTTATGTTCGGTGTTCGTGAAAAAATAACTTTATATCCGGTGCTTATTATCGAGCCAGTGAGCGTCGGTAAAGAGGACAACTTAATGTCGGCGGTTGCGGACCTGAAATTAGAGGTCGATATTTATGGCCTGCTGACTGTCGAAGGATATGACAAGGACAAACAGATTGTCGGTGATGCAACTTACAAAGGCATTCTGGACTTTGAAAACGATGTAAAGATTGCGATTGATTCAGACCAAAATTTGGCGGGTAATGTTATCGACATGATTATCGGAAATATAGAATACGCAGTTGAATATCCTGTCCGTCAATTCAAGCTGCGATTGACTATATTTTTAAGGCAGGTAATTGGAACAAGATAAAATTTTTTAGGAGATATACAAATGGCTTTAAGTGCACCACTATTAACACGGAAAAAGACCTTAATGGTCAAAATCGAATCAGGCAAAGGAACTTATGCAGCCGGTGACCAGGCGATTTTAGCGTTCGACCTTGCGATAAATCCGACCGCACCTTTTGAGGAAAGAAGAGGAACGGGTATATATCGGGGTGTATCTAATGCAGGCTTTCACGGCCTTAAAACCGGCACCTGCTCTTTTACCACTGAACTAAGAGGTACAGGTTCGGGCGGCATGGAAGCTGGGCTTGCCATACTTCTGCAGGCTTGCGGATTGAAAAAGACTTCCGAGGTTTACCAGGTGCAATCAACACATACCGCCGACAGTACCATCTCGATAGATGTTTGGGAAGATGGAGTTGTCAAAAGTCTCGGTGGGGCTTCTGGTAACGTGGTCTTTGAGGGTGAGGCCGGTAATCGTATGATGTGCCGTTTTGACTTTACGGGTATCTGGCAGGACCCGGTGGCAGGCAATGCTCCGTCACTGACAACTTTATCAACCACGAATCCTTTGCTCGTCAAGGGCGGTTCTTTTTCGCTCGATGCCAACTCAATTAAAATCGGCAAATATAATCTCGATATGAAAAACACCATAACGGTCCGAAAAGATGCAGGCTCGGCAAGCGGCATAGCCTATTGCATGATTACCGATTATTCGCCGACGATTAGTTGCGACCCGGAAGCTGACTTGATAGCCGGTTACGATTATGACCTGCATCGACGAGACGGCACTTTATCAGCGATAACACTCGAAGTTGATAACCAGACCGACCAAGTGACCTTCAGCACGCCGAAGGTACAGATAACAGACCTGAAGGAAGGTGACCGGGAAGGTATTCAGATTTACGACTATACCGGCGTGGCAGTACATAACGCAGGTGATAACAGCGTGGTTATTACAGCGGCTGCACACGCATAAAGATTTTAGGAGGATTATTTATGCCGATAGCAGTAGAACCGAACAAGAGTTTTAGAGTGGTCTTAAAAAGCGATGCTGATAAGCCGATAGAAAGCCAGCCGTATTTCCTATTCCGGTATTTGTCCGGGCGGGATTGGCGAAGTCTAACCGAGAAGGTCAACAAACTGGGTGACAAAGATACCGGCAAATCCGCACTGGATGGGATATTCGACATCCTGCAATTCGGACTTGTCGGCTGGAAGAATATGATTGCTCCTGACGGACAGCCAATTCTTTATGACCCTGCAGAACTTGACCGGCTCTTGACTATCACCGAGTCAAACGAATTGCTGATAAAGTTCCGCAATCAGGGTATCGAGGCGGAAGAACTAAAAAACTCAGGCTTGCCGTCGGACTCCAATTCGGCGGCGTCTGCAAGCGATGTCAAGGTATAAAAAAATGCAAGGACAAGCCGAGCAAGTACGAACCGATAGTTTTAAGGTGTATAAATTGTGATGGAAAAGGCTGCGAACAATGCGGTAATAGCGGCGAGGTCAAGATTGAGCAATGCCCGTTGGAGATTATAGGCAAGGACATTTGGGACATTCTGGAATATGCAGACTTGTATGAAAAAGGATTGCCACCGATTGAGGGCGGGGTGCTCGACCAGTCGAAAAGTTTCGTCGATGCGTGCAGATTTGTTTTTCGTGAACAGAGATATTGGAAGTCTAAACTTGGGATAAACTAAAATGACTTTTGCATCAGCAGCAACAACAGACATGAACATCATAATCAGGGGTATTGACCAGGCAAGTAAACAGTTCGATACGGTCAGCCAAAGCGTCAAGAAATTAGATACAACTTTGAAATCTCAATTTAAAACATTCGCTGAATATAACAGTTTAATGCGAGCGGCCTTTAGAATAAGTTTTGCTGTTAAAGCAGTTGAGGGTTTAACAGGCGCACTTATCGAACTTAGAGATAAGGGTTTTGGGGCTGGCTTTGAGGCAATCGTAAAGGCTTTCCCGATTATCGGGCCGATGATAGTTGGATCTGGCAAAAACATAGCCGAATTGATAATGAACGAAAACGCCTTGACCGAGGCGTTAAAAAAGCAGAACCAAGAATATGACAAGATGACAAAAAAATTGAATCAGAGATTAGCATTAGAAAAATCGGTCGTAGACGAAATAACGGCCTATGAGGAATATGTCTATAAAGGTGAGAACGAAATTATAAATAAAGGATATGAAGAACAAGAAAAAGCATTCGAGAAAATGCTGGCGGATAGAGAGGATGCCGTTGCGGAGTATGGCGAGTATGAAAATCAAATGGTCACTGATTTACTAAAGATGGATAAAGAGAGAAATGCTTTTCAAAGACAGATGGCCCTTGTCGGCAAAAAATCATACGAAGGCACATTGTTCGATTTAAGCGAATTGGGTGCGGCAAAAAGTGACTTGGAAGTATTGCGGAATTTATACGAGCAAATCGACCGCTTAGGAGTTAAGCAGCAAAGTCAGGTGGGTCGCAATCCAGCAATCAGGCGAGAGGATTTGACTTATGACCCGCAATATAGATTTACCTTACAAAGCAGAGAGGCGACGGAGCAAAGAGAAGCAAGAGTTAAAGAAAATGAACTGCGATTGAAACTGATACAAATGTTAGAAAAGATAATGGCCGATAGGGGCCAGTGGATTCATATTGAAAATTTAAGGTAGGATTACAAAATGGCTGTGGTAGACATTTTAGAAAATTGGACTGGACACGATGTGCAGGGCGGGGAAGGCACTCAGCAGATAACCAGGAGTTTTTCGGTCACCTTCGATACGGGCGACGATTCATATAAGAGGCCGGTTTTGGCGTGGGGGGCTACCGGCGTGCCTGTTCTCTACTCGGTTCATCCTTACGTTTCGGGGTTTTACTGTTGTGATAAAATGGTCAGGCCAGGCGAGGGGCCTTTTCTTTATTATGTCGATGCGATTTATAAAACCGGCGAAAGAAGAAGTCAGGGCCTTGATTACAATTCGTCGACTCCGCCGCTCAGCCGGTCTGATGTTTATAGTTATTCGTTTATGCCGAGGATGGAGATTTGCACGAAAACTATTACTGATACTGGCATTCTTAATTCAGCGGGAATCCCTTTTGACCCGCCGCCACAGCACGAGGTTTACGATTTGAGTATGCGAGTAGAATGCAACAGAAGCACTTATAGCCCGTCAGCATTTGCGGATTATATCGGTGCAATTAACAGTGATGCTTTCAAGGGGTTCGCAGCCGGAACGGTACGATGTATTAGAGTCGACGCACAACAGGCGACTTTTGCGGGTTCTACATATTGGGAAGTCACCTTTGAATTTGCGATAAGATATGTCTGGAAAGGTGGCACGCAAAAAGGATGGAAGTTGATTTTGCCGAGTATGGGATTAGTAGAATATGTCGATTCAAAGTGGAAGGATATTATGGATGAATCAGATACGCCACAAAAAATATCCGACCCTGTTTATTTGGCTTCTACCGGTGCGAAGTTAGCCAAAGGCGGGACGGTCTATTACGTGGAATTTGATATTTATAAACAGGGAAATTTTAGCGGTCTTGGCTTATGATAAAAGGGCACATTCTATCTAATCAGGGCTTTGCTCATCTTAAAGAGATGTACGAGTGGTGGCTGCATAATCGGCACAAGACCAATATACAAAATCCGTCAAGAAGGTCACCGCCAGGAGAAGGCGGGGGGACAATGAAAATTTTTGAGGTTCAATCAGCGGCAACAGGCGACGGCGTTTATAACTGTTACGAACAGACCCTAAATACCGACAACTGGACAGACACATCTGGCAAAGATAAATTTACTGATACTAATTCTACCGAAATTAAAGTTTTGAATATGTACGAATCAAGCGTATTATCTGCATACGAAAGAAGTTTGGCTAAATACGATTTATTGGCCGCTTGGCTAATGTCTGATAAGTATGTTGGAATTCCATTGGGGACATACACAAGACAAGCCAGAGCTATTAATAGTCCTGGAGTATCATATATTGAAATAGATTTAATTAGTAGACTTGGCTCGCAAATAACAAGTGGCCTCGGCCATAACTTAGATGCTTATTTTAATATTACACAGGCGGGAAGTGATTTGGCGGCTGCATTGCCACGACCAGCATGGGATGATTATCTTACGGTATATAACTTCCGAGGCAAATGGTACTGCACGTCACTTGCCAATCCGACAGTACCGTGTAGTTATTAGGAAAGATTAAATGCCAGAATTTGTTATATTAAGAGGGGGTGACGACGGAGAACTTATTACCTGTCAGAAACTACATCCAGAAAAAATTTGCGGGTCGTATGACTTAGTAAGTGATGTTACTTGTTGTCCCATAGCACACGAACCTATTTATATCGCGCCTTCCGCCGGTGGTTCTATAAGACAATATTCTGGCGACCCTACTGCGTGCGAGGAAGGATGGTTATATGAATCAAATAATATTAAAGCAAATCCCAAAGTATGTTTAAGTATGGAAGGCGAAGGAGAAACGACTCCTTACCTTTATGTTGTTTCTGCGATAGAAGAAGACGGAGTTTATAATTTATATACCGTAAAATTGGATGCGGCTGGAGTACTTGTAACATCAACAGCATACGAAATGACAACTAATGACGAAACATTACATGATGTATGCACCGATGGCACTTCAATATATATTCTCTTGCAGACCTCCTCTGGTTATTACCACAATCTTCTTATTCTGAATAGTTCTTGTATAGTAACAGCTTCTGCAAATAAAAGAGAGGCTTATAAAATTAATTATATTCCAGGTTTTGGGGTATATATATTTACAACTTATCCCAATCCCAGAGTCGTTAGAATAAATCCTTCTACTGGAGCAGACCTTTATTATCTTGATTTTACAACTTACAAAAAGCCGTATGATATAATTGACAGTAATAGTTATCTTTTTGTTACGACAAGTTACGATGCTTACCATGATACTTATTTGTATAAATTAGCAGATAGTGGTTCTGCAATAACAGAAGTATGGAACGTAGAACTATATAATTCTCCTAATTTGCTCGCAGCCATAGCAAAAGGGCCAGATGGACATTTGTGGTTAGGAGGCAGCAAGGGTAGTGGTTATTTTACCTTGTCCAAATATAGATATACGGACGGCGTAAAAATTGATACTGGAGGTGTCTGGGGAGCTACTTACAAATTACAAATAGACACTAATGGTCTGTTTTATTATTGGTTAGTTTCTCCATATAATTTATTCAGAACATTAAAACCAGAATCTCTTGAGGACCCTATAACTGGTTGTAAAAATTGTTGTTTTACATATGGCTCAATATCAGACTGGACAATTGTACCTTATAGATAAAAATGGAATATTCGTCAATCGGAAAAATGGGAATGAATTTTGCAAAGGCGGCAGGCCAACATATTGCATCGGGTCTTAAGACCCGAACAGAACAAGAACAATTAGTCTGTATGGAATTGTGCCAGAAATGTGAATATTATATTGCTGAAAGTAAAATCGGCCCACGATGTAAAAAGTGCGGCTGCTGTATAAAACTAAAAACAAGGTGGGCAACTTCTCATTGCCCGCTAAATAAATGGTAAAGGAGTTTTTTATGAAACGATTTAAGCAATGGTTTATTATGGTTATGCTGATTTCTCTTGTCTGCCTTATCGCTTACGCAAGTGTCGAACTGGGCACAACACAAATTCAATTCAATATCCGTTACAGCGCAACGTCTGGGCTTGGAACGATGAATCTATCCAGCAGCAGGGGGGTGAATTTCACGAGCGGGACCGGAGCCAGTCAAGTCAATACCGCGTGGGCGGCCACGAGAACTTTAGCCGATGATGTAAATGAAGTGCTCGATGTAAACGACGGCACATTAAAAGATGCCTTCGGTGTCGGCGTTACTCTCAATAAAATCAAGTTACTCTATATCAAGAACAATGCAACGTGGGCGAATCTGCTTATCGGCGGCGATGCAAATAATGTCGGCCTGTATAGTAGCTCCAGTGATATTTTGAAATTGCCGCCTACTGGTGAGCTGCTTTATATCGCACCGGACGTAAACGGACTGAGTGTAGCGGTTGACCCGAACCTGAAAATCGCCCACGATGGAACTGGTTCGGCCTCTTTGACTTACGATATAATAATACTGGGCGTGCAACAGTGATAACTGAAGTATTATCAAAGGAAACTGAAATCATGGAATCTAAAGTTTGCGAACATCACAGTGGAATTGACGAGCAATTAAAGGCCTTGCAAATAAGTGATGTAAAACAATGGACTGCGATTGAGAAATTGCAAAATCGACTGCCTCTTTGGGCGACATTGTTCATATCATTCTTGACGTTCTTGCTCGGAATAAGTCTGTCGAATTATATCAAATGGCAAGCGATATATAGTTTTGCCGGTTTCTGTAAGTGGCTCTTCGCTTAAAATGCGACATATAGTTATCGGCGAAAATTGGGGCGTTTAGTTTTTTAACCGGCCATAGGCCGGTTGCTATAATACTTGTAATAAGAACGTGGATTGTTATCAGTTAAGCCGAAAAATGGAAATAGTTCTCATTCTCATGCTCTCCTCCGTTCGGGCTGTGCTCGTTATGGGCAGCCCGAATTTATCTAATTGCGGTTCCTTGCTCTTTGCAAGTCCTTTTCCAACTCATTTTTCATCTTTTCTTTTTCAATTTCTGCCGAATCCTCAGCTTTTTTTGTTTGTAGTTTTAGGTTTTCATCTTTTTGTTTCTCTATGAGTTCGGCTTGGTGAAGGCGTTTTCTCTTTATCAGTTCCTTTTGCAATGCCTTCTCGTCGTCTAACTCAGACACTTGCTGTTGCTTTTTTAGTGACAATAACTGTCGTACCTGCGATTCGAGGGTCTGTACCTTTTGTTCCAGTTTACAGATACGGCTTTCGATTAAATTGCTGGCCGGCTGATTCACGTCCGAGCCTTGAATCCCCGCCGCAAGCAAAAAACCAATCACTGTTATTAAACCTAAGATTCTCGTTTTCATAATACTTTTCCTAAAAAATGTTATTTACCCTTTTTTGTTTCGATGCCCTGAGCATCATTTATAGCCTTCATTTTCTCGTCCGCTGAAAGTTTATCAAGCAAAATCAGACCGGCGGACAGGATGTTTTTCAGACCAAAGACCGGGGCCAAATCCTCTTTGACTAATTTAGCTTTTCCGGTCAAAACAACCGTAGTCGTTTTTTGTTTGCTCATGGTTATTAAATTTAGCAAGTTTTTTTATTTCCGCAAGTCTTTATGCCACAAATATTTACATTCAATAAGTTAGATATTTTTATTTATTATCAATATTTTTATTGACATTTGCCGATGATTCTTTTAAAATAACACCATGATAATTTAATAAGGTGATACTTATGTTGGTTCGGTACGCAAAATCAATCAGAAACATATCAACAGTATATAAAGCCTGTTCTCCGTCCAAACCTAAAGTCGTACCGGACCCTAAGTCTAAACGAGAGCAGGCTTTTTTCTTTTGGATTATTATGAGGACTTCCTTGCCCGAACTGGCAGGGGGGTTTGTCATGTTGCCCATATTAACATTCTAAAAAGATAAGTCAATAAAAAAATGCAAAGAATTATTCCAATAAGTTTTCGTAAATTATACGACCGATGCCTGAGCGGCAAGGCGGGGCCCCGGCAAGCAATTAAGATGCAATGTGTCGAATGTACCTATTACGACCGGAACGAAGTAACGAATTGCACTGATACTGGCTGCCCACTTTATAACTATCGTCCTTATTCGGGCATTAAAAGACAAGGTAGACGTTCTACAATCACCAAAAACATAGTAGGGACTACGGAAAATCAAGCAAACATACGCCAAAAGGCTTTAGCTAATGATAATTACTCGGAGAGGTCAAAATCGAAAATAGCCAGCTTTTACGCATTGCCCATTGCGATAATCGCAGGGAAGCGGGGCTGGTAGAAAAATAGCTCTTTTACAATTTTAGGAACGGAAGACCATTGATAGAAACTCGCCTTCGATATATACTGGCGGCTAAAGCAGCAGCCGTCAGACGAAAAGGAAAGGAAGGTGAGTTATGGAAAAAGCACAACTGACGGTCAGTCAATTATTCAGTTTGTATTTGTCCAGAAGCGATTTAAGACCTGCAACTATTGAGATTTACGGCAGGGCGGTCAGGTGGTTTACTGAACTTTTTGGCGATACTTTGCAAGTCAGATATTCAACTTTTGACGATTTCAAGTCTTGGCTTGCTAAAGGACGTTCAAAGAGTGCGGCAAATTCATATCTGCGGGCGTTAAAGTCTTTTTATTCTTGGCTGTATAAATCAGGACATATTACCGAAAACCCCCTGAGCCAGATAAATTTGTATGTAGTTGGCGAAAGGGCGGTAACGGTTTATACGGCTTCAGAGATAGAAAGAATCCTTGCTGTATGCAACCTTAGATGGCAGGTAATTGTTTGTTTGGGTTTATGCTCAATGCGGCGGTCAGAGATTTTGAATCTTGTTATCAGTGACATCGACTATTCAAACAACTTGATTAAGATACAGCCAAAACAAGAATCCGAAGGAATCTGGGCGTGGGAAATCAAGAATCACGCTGAGGCCTTTATCGGCATCCCAGAATCAGTAGCCGCCTTGATGATAAAACTACAGGAGAATCTGCCGCCCAAGCAACCATACTTAGTTATCCCGCCACAACGATATGAGTATCTTGTTCAACAACAAAAGGATAACAAACTACCGGACCCGCACCGATTAGAGCCTTTTGGCAATTTTACGAGACGGTATCGAGCGATTCTAAAACGAGCTAAGGTCTTGCCAAAAAGATTTCACGACTTACGGTCAACTTTCGCAACGGACAAATATCAGGAAGGTTACGACATAAGACGGATTCAGTATTTACTGAGACACTCAAGCATAAGTACTACAGCACGATATTTGGAACGTCTGGAAGTCAAAGAACTGGCCGCAAAGTCAGCCAAAACCTTCAAATATATTATCTCGGCTTAGCCCTATAATATATGGCTTCGGACGAGTCACAGGACGGTTTTTGAAATTATCAGACTGGCGGTTGCTGCTTTTAATAATTGGCCGGCGGTGCCGTGATACCCGTTGGCCGCACTAAATCTCCCTCTCCTTTTCGAAAGCTAACAGCGAACAAATCTTTTCTCCTCAATGTATAGCAATTCGCTGTTAGCGCAATCATATTTTTTATCAATGGTCTTAGGCATTGCGGCGGCGTGGTAGCCGGACAATGCGATAGAGATTTTGATTGCCAGAGACGAAAGGCGAAATAGAAATCAAAATGGCCTACGCGGTTGATTGCAGACCAACTGCCCGCAATGCTTTTTATAAAATAGACCGGCGGCGATGTACCTATCATCGTGGCGGGATTATTGAGGTCAACCACAACAACGTATTTTCGATAGGTGATTATACGTTCTTTGTGGCGGGTTACTGTTTCAGTAGAAACGGAAATAATCCTGCCCGCTGGTTTGTCCGCATAGAGAAGTGGGTATCTCTGGCAGGCCTGCCCGCAAGGGTTGAAAGCGACGGTTGCAAGTAACCAACATAAGGCTCTTGCAGTATTGGTTCGATTCCAATGGCGGACAATTTGAAAAATTAATAAGGCATTGCGGTGGCACGGTAGCCTGACAAGTGGTTCGATTCCACCTGTTTTAATTGGACACTTGGTTGCTCTTGCGAAAGGTTGAAACGTCGTAACTGGATTGTTGTTGCAGACCAACTGCCCGCAATGCTTTTTATAAGTTTAGACCGGCGGCGGCTGTAGCAGGACATTCGTGGCTTGCATATATCATTAAGTCCAAACTGCCGGTTTTTGAGGTGAAAAATGAAATACCTAAAAGCAATAATCGCAGCAATATTAACCGTGTTTAAGTGGGACATTATCGATTGTCCCTGGGTGAAAAAATGATATTCCAAAATGAAAATCTGGCTTGGTGGAAGGCGTACTTGGTTTTTTTGAAAAACGCCGCCCGCAACATGAAGGATGAAGTCTGGCGACAAGTAACGTGGCAAGATATTAGATACGCTTGCAGACAAATAGAAAAATTGGAGCGGCAGATTTTAGGGCCGAAGGTGAAATAATGCAAACTCTTTTTGACATTCCAGCAACACATACAGTAGACCCGATAACATCTTTTGTAGCTGAGGATAAGATAAGCAAAAGCGGCAAAAGGCAGGCGCATATAAAGACCGTTATTGACGTCCTTGAAAAATGTCCTGAGCTTACCTACTCCGAAATTGCTGTCCGTTGCGGTTTGTCTGATATGCAGGTTGAGCGGCGGCTATGCGATTTGAAAAAGACAGGGATTGTAAAAGTTGCGGCGGAGCGTATTTGCTCAATCAAGAAAAGCTTATGCAGCACTTATTATTTAAGGAAGGCCCCTGCCCTTTACCGTATTAACCAGACAAACCTTTTGTGGAATCAGTAAAATGATGAAAAAGGAAGTAAATATCGAAATGATATTGTCTCAGGGGCATTGGGATTACGAAAACTTTACACAGAGATTAACAACTAAACAATGGAGAATTTTATTATTGAACAAAAAAGATACGCTAATTTTCAATGGTCGCTTACGACAATTAAAAGCTAAAAACCTCGGAGCTGGCGTTTACGAAATAAGCAAAGAACCACTAAAAGGAGAATGAGATGAATATAACACTTAACAAACTAACAATCGCAAATTTCAAAGGCATCAAATCTCTTGCGTTGGATTTTGCAGGTGAAAACGCAGTAATTGCCGCTGAGAACGGCATAGGCAAGACAACTGTGTTTGACGCTTTTCTCTATCTTTTATTTGGCAAGGATAGCACCGGGCGCAAGGACTTTGAGTTACGGCCGCTCGATAAAAACAACCAGTTGATAAAAGGTTTGGTCCTGGCCGTCGAAGGTGAGATTGATTTTGATAGCAGGATTCATACCCTGCGAAAAGAGCAGCACGAGAAAATTGTCAAGGGCCAGATTAAAAGCTACGAGACTTTATGTTACATCGACGAGGTGCCTAAAAAGGTGGGTGAATTTGATGTTTTTATCTCGTCGATAATATCCGAAGATACCTTCCGGCTGCTGACTGACCTATACTTTTTCAATTCAAAGCAGTTCGGCTGGACCAAACGGCGATCCATACTTCTCGATATTGCCGGAGAAATCGGAACACCGGGGGGCTTTGATAATTTGATTGCCGATTTGAATGGCCGCTCTATCGATGAATATAAGCAGGTTTTGGCCGAGCAGAAAAAACGCCACGTTAAGGAAAGGGACGAAATCGGGCCCCGGGTAGATGAGATTCAGCACAATCTTGATGAGTACGCGGGGGCTGATAATGCTGCTATCGAAAATCAAAGACAGATAATCAAAACTGAGATACAGCTTTTAGATTCACAGCGGCAGGATTTGCTTGACCAAGAACAGGAACGGCAGGGCAAAATTGACAAACTCAATCAACTCAAAGCCGACCGGATTCAGAGGGAGGCAGAATTGAAAAGTGACACCTCTGCTATGCAAGCCTTGTTCGACGAGAAGACCCAAATCTCAACAGACATATCCAGCAAGCGGCAATCCATAGCAAAAATGGTTAGTGACCTTGAAACTAAGCAGTCCGAATTATCCGGCAAGAAAAATATGCTCGCCAATTTTATGAGCCAACTTGATTCTGTTCGCAAAGATTATAATTCAATAAGTGAAACCACTATTGAGACAAACTGTTATGCTTGCGGTCAAAAACTACCCGCCGACAAACTAACTGAGAACCACGAAAAACAAAAAGCAATGCTGGCGGAAATCACCAAGAGGGGAAATGACATTAAAAAAAGTGTCGATGCGTGCAAAAAAATAATCGAAGGTATTGAGACCGAACTTAGAGAGCAGACAGAAAAAACAGAACAATTTAGAAAAGATTTTGAAAAGGAATATTTTCACTTGGCACAGAGAGATGCCGAAATCGATAAGGCTCTTAAAAATCGACCGGCCCCGGACTTTACGATAGACCTCAAATGGACGCAACTTACCTCTGAGATTGTCAAGGCTCAGGACAGTATCGGCCCTTCTATTTCCGAGCAGTTACAAACGATAGAACTTGAGCGGTCAAGCAAGCAGGAAGCACTTAACCAGCTTAACAACGCTCTTGCCCAGGTTGACCGACTGAAAAAAGACGCAGCCCGAATCAAAGAACTTGAGCGCAACGAAAAGGACCTATCACAAAAGATAACAGACATCGACCGACAACTTGCAGACATCGATAATTTTAAGGCAGCACAAAGCGAATTGATAGAAGAATCAGTCAATAAGAAATTCAAATATGTCAACTTTAAGCTGTTTAATAACTTACTCAACGGCGGCTCAGAGGATTGCTGCGAGGCTACTTACAACGGCGTGCCCTGGCTGGACCTAAGCACAGGCCAGCAGATAGTTTGCGGTATCGATATCGTGAATGTCCTGTCGGGGCACTATGGTTTGTCGGTCCCATTGTTTATCGACCATTCCGAAAGTCTAACTCTACCTATTGAAGCCAAAAGTCAAACAATATGCCTTAAGGCGGTCAAAGGAATAAAGAAACTCACAGTAAAAACGGAAGGAGAATTAGCCCATGTCTGAAACACAAAACCCAATAGCGAAAAATCCAGTAGCGTTAATCAAAAATTATCTGAGTAATGAAGCGGTCAGGAAACGCTTTGAGGAAATGATGGGCAAGAGGGCCGGGGCCTTCACCAACAGTATCATAAATTTGGTGCGGAATAGTAACCAGCTACAGAAGTGCTCGCCTGAAAGTGTTATCAGCTCTGCAATTGTGGCCGGAACGCTTAATCTGCCTATCGACCCGGCTATAGGTCAGGCGTCCATTGTACCTTACGGAAGCTCGGCCCATTTTCAAATCATGTATAAAGGCTTGACCCAACTTTGTATCAGGACCGGTCTATATCAGACGATTCATTGCACAGAGATCTACAGTGACGAGTTAAAGTCTTGGAATCCCGTTACCGGCACAATTAAATTTACAGACGAATCAACTTGGAAAATGCGTTACGCCGACAAGAGCAAAAATATCATCGGCCATTACGCATTCCTAAAATTGATGTCTGGCTTCGAGAAGAGCGATTACATGAAGTGCGAAGAGGTTATGGCCCACGCCAAGAAATACAGCAAGGCTTATCAGTACGATTTATCGGCCAAGAAACAAACGTCGGCATGGTCCACAAATCCGGTTGCAATGGGCAATAAGACGGTATTGATTCGACTACTTACTCACTATGGGATTATGTCAATAGAAATGCAAACGGCTATAACTTCGGACCGCAACACCTTTGAAGAGACTGAGGCAGAGACTGCCAAAAGAATAGATTCTGAGGCCGGTAGCGAAATCGTGGATGCGGAATTTGAAAAACCCGCACAAATCGGCGACGAGGTTAAAAAGAAAATCGAGGACATGAAAAAGGCCGACAAAAAGGCCAAGAAAAAACGAGGTCGGCCAGCAAAGAATCAGCCGAAGGAAGAACCGCCGGTAACGGAACAGCAAATCGAGCCGGACCTGTCGCCCGATGGTGATGAAGGCGAACCACCAGAAGGAGAATTTCAGTATCAATGTGCAAAGGGCCATATATTCGACACGCCGACAAAGGGCGGCAATGGTGTTGATTTGTGCCCGAAATGTCTGACGAATAATCTCAAGATGATTGAGAAAACCGATGGAGAAAATCCAGCATTCTTAAAGGATTAAAAAATGCGTAAAAAAGAATCAAATTGAAGGTGTAATTTTAGGCCGGACAGAATATGCCACTGGTCGCAGACAATACGGAGTCTGCGCAGGTCCCGCCTGGGAATGGTTCGATGAAACACGCCTGGAAAAAACTGGCAAAAAAATTAAATCATTATCAGATATATGAAATTCGAGCAATTTTACTCATCGAGCAAAGGCAATCTGTATCAAGTCACGACCAACAACGGCAAGCGGCTGCTGATAGAGTGTGGCGTACCCTGGCGGCTTCTACAGAAGGCTCTCGATTATAATTTGGGCGGGATTGAAGGGGTATTATGCAGTCACGAGCACAATGACCACAGCAAAGCCATTAAAGACATCCTAAAGGCGGGGATAAATATTTATGCAAGTCTTGGTACTATTGATTCGCTTGGCATTTCAGGGCACCGCAAAGTCAATGTCCTTGAGAGTACAAGAACTTTTTCATCTTCCGCAACTCTTCGAATGGATTTTCAAGTTTATGCTTTTAACCTCAATCACGATTCCGCCGAACCTTTAGGCTTTGTAATTAAATGCGACAACGAATATCTGCTTTACGCCTGCGACACAGCGTTCATTAAGCAGCGATTCAAAATACCGTTCAACATCATCGCAATCGAGTGCAGTTACGATAAAGAGATTCTCCAGGAGCGGCTTGACACCGGCAAGATAAACGAGGAACTGGCTAAGCGACTTCTAAACTGCCACATGGAAAAACAGACGGCGATTAAGTATCTGAAAGAGTTCTGTGATTTAAGCCGGTGCTCCGAAATTCATTTGCTCCACATGAGCGAAAATACTACCGATAAGGAAAAAACGAGGCAGGAAATTGAGGATAAGTTTTTTGTGAAGACAATTATCAAGTAACAGGGCGGCGAAATGGATTGTATTGTGGGAACGGATTCGGTAAAGCTAAGAAAACAAACGCCGCTCTGTTTTTCTATAGGCAAGAAAATGACCCAGCAGGAATTTGAAAAAATCCCCGAACTTATGGATAAAAGATTAAAAGCTCCGTTTCCTTATTTTGGCGGCAAGGGAAGGGTAGCTGACCGAGTGTGGCGTTATCTCGGAGATGTAAAACAATATATCGAGCCGTTCTTCGGCAGTGGTGCGGTGCTATTGAAACGACCACCTACAAAATTAGATAAGATTTACGAAATTGTAAATGACAAAGACGGCTGGCTCTGTAATGCTTGGCGAGCAATACAGTTTTCGCCGGATGAAGTTGCAAGATGGTGCGATTGGCCGGTTAATCACGCCGATTTGATAGCCAGAAAAAAAGTGTTGATAGATAACGAGCAAAAGTTACTCGACGGATTGCAAAACGACCCTGAATGGCACGACGCAAAATTGGCTGGCTATTGGGTATGGGCGACTTCCTGCTGGATTGGGACTGGAATGCTCTGCCCTAATCAAATACCGCACTTGACAGACGATAAGGGCATCACATCTCAAATACCGCACTTGACACGCGATAGGGGCATCACAACACGCGATAGGGGCATTTACGAACGGATGAATTTATTATCGAAACGCCTGCGATATGTTAAGGTTGTTTGTGGTGACTGGACGAGGGTTTGTGGCGGAAATTGGCAGGACAAAAATAAGCCTGTCGGGATGTTCTTTGACCCGCCCTATGCAACAATGGGCCGTGATAAAAATATTTATTTTCACGATAGTTTACAAGTAGGAAAGGACGTTGAAAAATGGGCTTTGGAGAGGGGTAAAAATCCGAATTACCGAATAGTTGTTTGCGGCTATGAAGATGAGTATAAAACCCTTTTGGACAGTGGTTGGATTTTTGAGAAGTGGTCCACTGGCGGGGGTTATGCAAACCGAAATTCAAAAGGACGAGGAATGTTAAATCGGCACAGGGAGCGATTATTTATAAGTCCTCACTGTTTAAAAATCAAAAAGACAAGGGATGGACAGATGACACTATTTGAGGTGGAAAAATGATATATGAAATCTTAGGTACTATCGCAATGATTCTCGCTGTAATAGGCGTATATCTTAACAACCACAAATTGATTATGTGCTTCTGTTTTTTCCTGATAAGCAACTGTATTTGTCTTTATCTGCACAGCCATTTTCAAATTTGGTCTATGTGCGCACGAGATGCGATTTTAATTTTGCTGGCTCTGCATGGTTGGCATAAATGGCGAGGAGTCAAGGTCGATAAATAATGGCAAAGGTTAAAAAAGCAGCAACTTATATGATTGGGCACATGATATGTTCGTTTTCTGCCCTCTTATCCGGGATTGGTCTTGGCACCTTTGCGTTCGTTTGTTGGAATCCGTTTCATCTTATATTGTGGGCAGTATGGTTTATTACTTATTATCGATGGCTTTATTTGGAGTTGAGGTAAAAAAATGAATCAATGTAACCAATGTACAAAAACAATGCGGCCTGTTGATACTAATGACCAAAGATATAACCTGCGACCGGCGATTGAGGAGAAAAAGAATGGCAAATAGATTTACACAGACAGATAAATGGAAGGACAAATGGTTTCATAAATTGTCTATCGAAGGCAAATTACTCTTTCAATATCTCTGTGATAATTGTGACATAGCTGGTTTTTGGGAAATAGATTTTGAGCGAGCAGCCTTCGAGACGGGATTGCCTTTATCTCTCGAAGGATTACTTGAAAATTGCAAGGGGTCTTTTGGACCCCTACCAGAGGTCTTCGAGGAGTTAAAAAGAGCCTATATAAAAGAAGGTGAAATGATCTGGTTAATAAATTTTCTCTATCATCAGAAAAATCTACCTCTTAATCCAGAAAGTACCTTTCATAAAGGTATATTGAAAATTATCCATTCGCATAACTCTTTTGGGGATAAGGTTTTAGAAGAGATTTCACAGATAATAACAAAAAGGGGTCTCGGAGACCCCACAGGTAATAGTAATAGTAAAGGTAATAGTAAAGGTAATAGTAAAGGGGGAATTGTTAAGGGGGGAAGACTTTTCCCAATATCCGGTAAAACTTGTGGTCGTCCTGCCTGCGGTCTTCCGGCTGTTTATAAAGACATAAGCGGGAACTACGACCAATTTCTTTGTGAAGAACATCTGCCCGAAAAGGTTAAGAAAAAATATGGAAGGTAAATAAATTATAAACCCAGGAAAATTTAAGGAGCATTACAATGACAAAGAAAGAAAAAACAGTAAGATACGTGCGAGGAAATTTTCCGGTTCTTCGCCGGAAGGGATTGCGATTGTCATTTGCACAGTGGCTTGGAGATTCAGGACTTCTTTTTGAATGCCCTGTATTTATTGAGGAAATCGGAAGGGATGAGGAAAAACAATCGACTTTACCATTCGATGATGGGACAGAAACAATCAAAGAAGAGGTGATATGATGGCAACTAAAGGGCTTTCGTATACACAGAGAACACTACGGGCTTTGCGGGACCTGGGCCGGATATGTGCTATCTCCGAAAAGTGGAATCCTTATGGTGGACCGGTGATAAACGGCAAACAAATAGGTCGCCGTGTTGACCTTTTCGGCTTTATAGATATTGTTTGTCTTGGACCCGGACAAAAGATTTTGGGCATTCAATCGACCGGCCCATCTGGCTTTTCATCACATAGAAAAGCGGTCCTTGAAAACGAATTGGCAATCGAATGGCTGAAAGCAGGAGGGTATATTGAATTATGGAGCTGGCGAAAATTACTTAAACGCCAAGAGCGTGGCGGCAAATTGCGCACTTGGCAGGCTAAAATTTTAGAATTTACTTTGCAGGATTTTGAATTGAAGCCGACAATTGAAAAACAACCTAACCCGATGGTTATGAGCAAATTCTGAAAGGAGAATCCGATGGCAAGTAAAATCCCTTGGACTGAACAGACATGGAATCCGGTTTCCGGCTGTACTAAAATCAGCGCAGGCTGTCTGAATTGCTATGCCGAGCGAATGGCTAAGCGTCTGCAGGCGATGGGGCAGGAGCGGTACAGAAATGAATTCAAAGTTACGCTGCATCGCGAAGCACTCGACGAGCCCTTTCACTGGAAGAAGCCCCGTAAAATTTTTGTTTGCAGTATGGGGGACTTATTCCACGAAAAAGTGCCGTTTGATTTTATAGACAGAGTAATGGCTGTAATAACTTTGTGTCATTGGCATACTTTTCAGATTTTAACCAAACGAGAAAAAACGATGTTTGAATATTTTAATCAGCCTGACTTATGGACTTATCACGTGCCAAATGCAATGAATGAATTTTGGAGACATAAAGGCATACGAGAACCTTTGTTGGATTATATTTATTTCAATGGCGCAGAATCTATCGGCGGTCATCCAGGCCGAGAATGTAAACTCGAAGCCAATACTGAAATTATACATAATCCCTTGCCCAATATCTGGCTCGGCGTTTCAGTTGAGAATGAAAAAAATCTGCACCGCTTAAACGACTTAATCCAAATACCAACAACGTTGAGAGTTGTCAGTTTAGAACCATTATTGTCTGATATTTACATCTCTGATTATCTGAAATATCTACAGTGGGTAATTATTGGTGCAGAATCTATCGGCGGTCATCCAGGCCGAGAATGTAAACTCGAATGGGTACGGGATTTGGTTGGACAATGCAATGCCGCAAGCGTGCCGGTGTTTATAAAGCAACTTCACATTGGTGGCAAACTTAACAAGAACATAAACGAATGGCCCAAAGACCTGCAATTACAGGAATGGCCAAAACAAATAACTTTTTTTAAGGAGTAAAAAAAATGAAAAAGTGGATTGTAATAATGTGTATGCTGGCCTTGTTGGCCGGTGGTTGTGAGTTCACTACTTCCCTAACACCGGAACAAGCCAAAGAGTATGTCAGGACCGAAGTGCCGAAATTGCAGGTCCAGGTGGATAATTACCAAAAAATACAGCAAGGTATATTGGCAATGATTACCGATGCCAATTCTCCACTTGACCCAAACACAATCATAAAGTTGAAAGCGGCCAATATCGAATTGCAGACAAAGATTGATAACGCACAAAAAATACTGGCTGATGTTACGGTGGCAATAGCAAATGTGCAACCCTCTGGCAATACGTTTGCAGACTGGATAGCTATTGCTCGTGTTATAAACGCAGGCTCTGCCCCATTAAATCCATACGCACCTGTAGTAGAAGGAATACTCGGCATACTTGTTTTGGTCGGCGGGATAGGAACATATTTAAAAGACCAAAAAGCCAAAAAGAACGATGCAAAGTATCAAGCTCATAAACAAGGCACAGAATTAACAATGAAAGAAGTATCAGCTTCTACAACGCCGGAAGTTAAGGCGGTCGAAACTCTCTTATATAAGAATATCGGCGAAGCAAGAGCGAATTTGGGCGTGAAGTAAACACAGAACGAATTGTGTCCGTTGGGTACGGAGACCTGACGGACACGGCTTTGAGGCAAAATTATGAAAATAAAAATATGGACACAAGAAGATGTTGATGAAGTAAAACCTAATGAATTGGGCATAAGACAATTTCCTGCATATAGCAGCTTCGCAGAGGGGTGCAGCTTCGCAGAGTGGAATAGCTTCGCAGAGTGGAATAGCTTAGCAGAGGGGTGCAGCTTCGCAAAGGGGTGCAGCTTCGCAAAGGGGTGCAGCTTCGCAAAGTGGAATAGCTTCGCAGAGGGGTGCAGCTTCGCAAAGGGGTGCAGCTTCGCAAAGGGGTGCAGCTTCGCAGAGTGGAATAGCTTCGCAGAGGGGTGCAGCTTCGCAAAGGGGTGCAGCTTCGCAGAGGGGTGCAGCTTCGCAAAGGGGTGCAGCTTCGCAAAGGGGTGCAGCTTCGCAGAGAGGTGCAGCTTCGCAAAGAGGTGCAGCTTCGCAAAGAGGTGCAGCTTCGCAGAGGGGTGCAGCTTCGCAGAGGGGTGCAGCTTCGCAGAGGGGTGCAGCTTCGCAAAGTGGAATAGCTTCGCAGAGTGGTGCAGCTTCGCAGAGGGGTGCAGCTTCGCAAAGTGGAATAGCTTCGCAGAGGGGTGCAAGGCTGTTTCGCCTTTTTGGAATTATGTTTATGAACCACCTTTTAAGACCGAAGGAAAAATTTTACCAACAGAATTATCTCGGTTTTTTTGGCAGGAAAAATTATCAAAATGGAAATTAGATTTATCTGGATGTTATTCGGCAATAGATGGCAAAATAAAACCGCATCTAAAAAAGATTCTCAAAGATAAATCTTGGACAAAATGTGAAAGAAGAATATTGGAAAGCTGGCTTTGAAAGAAGGTGCAAAATGAATAATAGTAGTGAAATACTTATTGTGGTTGGTTTAATATTGATAGTAACGGTACGAACCTCTTTGTCCCAAATGTGGCGGAAGGGCATCCCCAAAGATTGCCCGAAATGCCTTTTATAGATTGGACGAACGATGAAAAAGAAACGCTGCGAAATCTGCGACTGTTGGATTGTTATAGTTTGGAGTCGTTTTTTAAACCCAAAAAGTTCGAC
>Ga0315284_10000969_pt1 | contig 39856 bp, 31 predicted proteins | sample YL17G09_16_MG_FD_203696 | JGI IMG/M metagenome (GOLD analysis project Ga0315284, IMG submission 203696) | Sediment microbial communities from Yellowstone Lake, YNP, Wyoming, USA - YL17G09_16 | ecosystem: Environmental > Aquatic > Freshwater > Lake > Sediment | place: USA: Wyoming | collected...
CTAACTCAAGAACATTCCTTTCGCTCGGTCTTCAGCCAGCCTGGGGCATATCCCTGTCGGCGGCGCCAGAATGCCCAGGGCTTCGTCCAGATCCCCATTCATATGGACGTGCAGCGCCAGGCCTCCGGTGCAGACCGAAACGTCGAGCACCCGAAGCACTTCGTTCAGATGCCGGTATTCAGGCAAAATATCGGGCAGTATATTCCTCGAAGCCCCCAGAAATTTTTCGTTGAAGATAATGCCTTCGTCATCTGGATATAGGGGAAGATAGCGAATATCCGCCTCCACAAGATCCTGGAAAAAGTGAGTGCCAAACGAGAGGTCGGGGACATATTGGCCTTTCTTGCGAGCGATTTCAATCAACATGGCGGTGTTGCTGATGTCCGAATAAGTGACGTTCACCCCGAGTTTGATATCCCCCCGGCTGCCCCAGCGGCCGGGACCCATCAGAATGAATTGCCGCCGCGGCAGAGAAGCATTGAGCTTGCTCACGGCCCTGCCGACGTCCATCAACAAGTCCCTATTCTGGATTTTGGAATAGTGCGCCGGGTCCACATAGACGATGTGAGAGATGTCCGCGACGAGGCCGTTGGAGACATATTTTTTGGCGCTGAACACGATGTCGCTCGACGGCAGATCCCGGGGGATCACCGCCGGCTGAGTGGTGCCCGAGTAGCTCTGGGGCCGGCACTGGAGCAAATAGAAGAATTTCCCGTCCGAAGCGAATTCGATGTCCACAGGATAGCCGAACCTGGCCTGGAGCAGCTTGAGAATTTCGTGGATCTGTTTGATGAACGGAGTCGTCTTGATCAGACCGTTAAAGGTGACCACGGGTTCACCGTCCCGGAAATCCGCATTCCACAGCGAGGGCTCTTGAAGATGACCCTCGCGTTGGATGGAAAGGATATGATGCAATCCCTCCAGTTGGTCGCCGTAATCGCGAATGAAGGTCTTGACCTCAATGCTTTCAAACACGTTTTTCTCGAGGTTGATGACGTCCATCTTGTTCGGCGAATAGCGGATGATCTCATCCTCGGTCACATTGGCGCGCAGGTTGGGCTGTCCAGGAGCGATCAAAATGGGATAGTCGTCGCTGAGCCGATCCACCGCTCGGGTGCCCAGGCCCGGCACCAGCCGCACCAATCCATCCTCGCGTTTGATGCGCGGCGACCAGCGGAAATCATTGCGGCTGAAGGCGACGCCGGCAAAGAGCGGGAAATAGTAGGGCCCCACCCGGATGCCGACCACCTCTTCGATCAATACCCCCATGTCCTCTTGAGCGTCCAACAGGCCTCGTTCGGCGCGATACTTCATGGGATCCGGGGAGAAAGTCGAGGCGAAGACCTCGGCAATGGCGTCCATCAGAGCTTCCAAACGCTCCTGCTTGGTTCCCTGATTCCCCAGGAAGAGGCTTTTGTATTTTCCCGAAAATGCCGATCCGAGCTGATCTTCCAGAACGCTGGAACTCCGCACAATTAGGGGCGAATCGCCCAGATCATCCAGAGCCACGGAAATCTGCTGCACGATTTCCTGCGGGAATTCGCCGTTTTTCAACAGCGCGATGATTTGCGGATATTCCTGCCGGATGAGTTCGATATCCTTGTACTTTTGCTCAAATACCTCCTCCAGACAATTATGCTCGATAAAGTTATAGAGCCCATCGGTGCTCAAATAATAGGTCTTGGGCACGCGGACATTCTTGAAGAGCTCATGGTCCTTGATTTCCTTCTTGATGACTTGCGAAGCGATGAAGAGACCGGAGCCTTTTCCGCCCAGCTTGCCGTAGGAATTCGCGGGATAGATCAACCGGGAGAAGAGCTCATAGAAATCTTCCAGAGAGACGCAGAGCTTGGCCACTTGAATAAAGGCAATGCTGGCGGACATGAGCCGCCGGATGAGATGCACGCAAATGGCGCGATGAAGTGAATCCGGCAGCACCAGATTTTCGCGCCTGACGATTTGCTGAAAGCGGCGGACTTTGTCGGCGAGCTCACCCGTGGTGGCGCTGGGATCATTTAGGACGCGGATCAGAAAACTGACCTTATCCTCCTGCATCCAGCGCTGCACTCGCGTGATGATCTCGCGGTCGCTGAGAGCCTTCAAGGCTATTTCAAAAGTTCGCTGGCTTAATTCCACGGGATCAATCTGGCGCTTGCGGCGCATAGGGGCATTGGCATCCAGAGCATCGAGAGGGCGGTGGGGCGGTCGTTCCAGGCTGAATTGCTTGAAGAGCTGTTCTGCTTCGGCATTGCCATGGCGATAGAGGTAATTCAACATGCGTCGCGCGACGCGGATGAACAGCCCCTGATCGGTGCGGAAAAGCAAATCGGCGATGACTTTGGCGCTCTGACCGTCTCGATTAACCGAGTGCGTTTGAGCGGATTGGATGTCGCGCACCATGCCCGCCAGCTCTTGGTGCATGATAAAATGACCGATGGAATCGGCCAGCGCTTCTATCAGTTTTCTCTCTTCTTTCAGAAAAGGCCCTTCATCTTCTTGCGGCCGCGGCTCAGTATAGCAGACCTCCAGGGTACCAACGATTTCGCGCTTGGCATAGACCTTGGCAGAGAGCACCCAATCGTTTTCCACGAATCCCGGCCTCTGGTACGAGACGCCCTTATAGATGAAGCGGGCTTCGCAGATGTCCGGGTAGGAATAGCCGGCCGGGATAACCGAGATAATGCCTTGAAAGACCTTCTTCGGATCCGCTTCGTAATCCTGCAGCAATTCTTCGACGCGGTAGATGCAGTTCAATTCCTTGGCGCGTTCTTTTAGCGCTTTGATGATGTCCGCTTCGTCACTCTGCTGGGTCATGGCCTCTAATCCATCGGTTACGTTTTCTTGAGATCTAAACCGAAGTTCATGCAATATCATAATATAGGAGATAAAAGCGCTGATGTCAAGATACATTTTAAGGGGCTGGAGTGCCTCAGCGGGCGCGAGGAGGATGGGGGGACGGGCAGCATGCGATGGCAAATTTAAGAAAAACCTGTCCAGGGGACAGGCTTTCTATTCGTTCATGGTACGCCCGGTGGGGATCGAACCCACAGCCTACGGCTTAGAAGGCCGTTGCTCTATCCGTTGAGCTACGGGCGCAATTCGATTTTTATGGGAGGCGGCGTGGCCTCCACGCCGCGAAATTCGCGTTGCCGGATTGTCCGAAGGACCACTTCGTGGGGGCAATCCGGCCTCCTATCTAATGCAGCATCTCCAGGTGTGGAATCCCATCTTCGTCGTAAGGTCCACGCACGGTGCGAAAGCCGAATTCGCCGTAAAATTTTTCCAGATGGGCCTGTGCCGAGATGCGGATGCCCGGCTCGGGGTAAAGCTCCGCCGTGCGCTTCACTCCCTCTTTCATCAGCTTGCGCCCGACGCCCGTTCGCCGCACGGATGGAGAGGTAACCACTCGCCCAATACAGGGCTCACCGAACTTACGTCCGGGCTCCGTCACGCGCAGGCAAGCGATCAGCTTTTCGCCGCTATAACCAAGCAGATGCCACGAGAAACGATCCAGACCATCGGCATCGAGATAAGGACAATTCTGCTCCACGATAAAAACCTCCTGGCGCAGCGCCATCAGGTCGTAGAGCTGATCTATCCCAAGCTCGGAATAGTGAAGCCAGTGCCAGATGATTTTTCCCATTTTGTCGGGGCGACTGGATTCTCCCGAAGGGACTCCTTGCCCCCTTGGGGCTTCGGAGGAACCAGCGACCCATCAGTTGACAGACTGCCAAAGCAGATCCGCTTATTGTGTCGGGGTGCCCGGATTCGAACCGGGGACACCGTGGTCCCAAACCACGTGCGCTACCGGGCTGCGCTACACCCCGAAATTCAAACTGATAATATACAACAACCCCGGCATTTTGTCAAGCACAATGCGGAGCAGAAAGCGTCAGACAGAACGCCTGACGCCAGTCCCGAATTCCCACCCCCTAATCACTACTTCCCCACTCGCCAATATAAAATAATCCCCACAATGATAAACACCCCATTCCCGATCCACGCCGCCAATTGCGGCGATAAGTCTCCGTTCAGCCCTGCCACCTTGCCGAATTGCTGCAGGGCGAAATAGATGAAGCTGATCAGGAGGCCCATCCCCATGCCCACGACCATCCCGGAACGGCGGTATTGCGCGGCGATGGGCACGCCCAGCAGAATCACGATGGCGCAGGTGAAGGGCATCGAGGTTTTGAAAGCCAATTCCACCAGCCAGCGCGAAGGATCGCCGCCCATGGTCTTCAGCCGGCTGACGAAGCCGCGCAGTTGCCAGTAACCCATCTCTTCGGGAGCCGTCTGCACCTTGACCAGATCCGACGGCGAGAACCCCAGATCGCCGAAGGCGCGCTGCTGCACGTTGCGGCTGAAGGAACTGTCCGAATTGAAGGTCCAGAGCTGCCCTTTCTCCACCACCCAGGTGCAGTCCTTCCAAGTCGCTTGACGGGCAGTCAAGCGCTGCTTCATGATGACGCCGGAGAAGCGCTCCCAATTCAGATCGTAAACCGTGCCGATCTTGGGGTCGAAATGGTCAATATGCACCATTTCGCCGGTCTGGTTGCGCAGATAGATGCGCCCCTGGCGTTCGGCCTGGTCTCGCGAGATCCCCTTGACCTCATAGCGGTAGATGTCCTGGCTGCGCTTGTTGGCGTAGGGAACGACAGTCTCGCCGAAGAGGAAGTTGATCCCCGACAGCAGCATCCCCAGAGCCAGCAGATGCCCCAGGATGCGATACAGGCCGATGCCCGAAGCCTTGGCCGCCATCAGTTCGTGCGTGCGCGACAGGCTGCCGACGGTGAAGAGCGCTCCCAGCAAGGCCGACACCGGCAGCACGAGGTAGATGATGTACGGCAGCAGGTAAACATAATACATCGTCACGGCGGCGAGAGGCGCCTTCTTGTCCACGAAGGTATCGAGACGTTCGACCAGATCCACGATGATGAAGATCAGCATGGCCGCGGCCAGCGAAAACAGCGCATAGCGGATGAAGCGACCCAAAACGTAGCGGTCGAACAGGCGCAGCGGCGGGGTCATGCGGGATTATACCTATTCACGCAGATAGGACGATTGGGGATGCACAAGGGTTCCCGGGGCATTTCTCGCTTGACTTGGGGGTGGGGAAGGGTGGGCTTGATAACGCATGAGGTGGATTTTGGTTGGTTTTTGCTAAAGGCAATTGTATATTTGGGCTGGGTGGCCCGACCCTTTAGGGTCGGGTTTATTATAATCATAGCGACTTCTACATTTCTTCTCTGCGCCCTCCGCGCCTTCTTTGCGTCCTTTGCGGTTCGATTTTTTTCTGACCAGGTGGCCGGGCCTGCTCCGTGGCCCGGAGAACATGGGCTGAGGGGATTTGTGGCTCCTCTTAATAATATACACAAATTATCTGATATATGCAACAATTATTTCACTTTTTTCGCATTCTCCGCAATTTCTGGGCCGTCACAGTCCATATCCTAAAAGGACCCTTTGGTGGCCGTGACGGAAATACAGCTTCTCGCCTCTCCGCCAACTTCTCTTCCCGATTGAGGCGCGAGTTCTCGCCCTGCATGGCAGCCTTTTCGAGTTCTTGCCTTTTTCAACTTCTCGCCCTTGCCGGCCGTCGGCTTGGTGAGATGCGGCGGGTCGCGCGGCGGGGATGTATCTTATTCGCCTCCGGGCGGGGGAGGAAAAACTCATTGAGAAGGTCGTGATGGTGAAATAATATCAAAAATTAAAGATCAAAAATCAAAGATAAAAGATCAAAAATATCAGACGGCCGGAGGCCGCCTATTGGGTAGGGACGCCACTAAAGGGTCCCTTAGGGACACGGCTGTGCGCCCTCCAAGAGTTGGGTCGGGCTAAGCCCGACCCCTACGCGCCTGGATTCCCGCGTTCGTGGGAATGACATCGCCGCAGTTTCATCACTCATAACTCATCACTCATCACTTATAACTTCTTCCTGTGTCCGGAATCTTTCGCATCAAGAGCCTCGACTCCATCCTGAAGGACGCCGAGGACCAGAAGCATTCCCTTCGCCGGGTGCTGGGGCCGGTGCAGATCACGCTCTTGGGGATCGGCGCCATCATCGGAGCGGGCATTTTCGCCACCATCGGCACGGCGGCGGCGGGAGACGCTCACCGCCTGGGAGCCGGCCCGGGGCTGATGCTCTCCTTCGGCCTGGCGGCGGTGGTCTGCGCCTTCGTAGCGCTCTGCTACGCCGAATTCGCCTCGCTGGTGCCCATTTCGGGATCGGCCTACACCTATTCCTACGCCACGCTGGGAGAACTGGTCGCCTGGGTGATCGGCTGGGATCTGATCATCGAATACGCCGTGGGCAACGTGGCCGTGGCCATCAGTTGGGCCAACTACTTCAAAACGCTGATGCGCGGAGCCAACATCATCATCCCCGACTGGCTCTCGACCGATTTCCAGACGGCTCACAAAATCCCCGGCCTGCTGGAAAGCGCGCCGCATATTCTCGGCGTGCCCATCGTTTTCAATCTGTTGGCCTTTGGGATCGTCGCCGCCGTCACAGTGATTCTGCTGGTCGGCATCCGCGAGAGCGCCTGGTTCAACGCGGGGATGGTCGTCTTCAAGCTGCTGGTGCTGACCTTCTTCATCTTCGTCGGCCTGCGCTATGTGAAAGCTGAAAACTGGCAGCCCCTCCTGCCCAACGGCTGGCAGGGACTGGCATCCGGCGCGGCGGTCATCTTCTTCGCCTATATCGGCTTCGACGCGGTCTCCACCGTGGCCGAGGAAGCCAAGCGCCCGCAGCGCGATCTCCCGATCGGCATTATCGCCTCGCTGGTGGTCTGCACGATCTTCTATATTGTCGTTGCCGCTGTCTTCACGGGAATTATCCCCTATAAGGATCTGGTCACCAAGCTTTCCACCCAGCAGGCCGAACCGCTGACGATGGCCTTCGACTACGCCAAGCTGAGCAGCCTGGCGATTTTCATCGTGGCGCTGGGATCGGTGATCGCTCACACGGCGGTGCTCTTCGTCTTTCAATTGGGTCAGCCGCGCATCTTTTTCTCGATGGCTCGCGACGGTCTCTTGCCTCCCGCCTTCGCCAAAGTTCACCCGCGTTTCCGCACCCCCTGGGGTTCCACCATCCTGACCGGTCTCTTCGTCGGCGTCGCGGCGATGTTCTCGAGCCTCGACGAAATGGTGGATCTGACCAATATCGGCACCCTCTTCGCCTTTATCCTGGTCTGCATCGGGATTATCGTCCTGCGGGTTAAGGATCCCGACCGCCATCGCCCCTTCCGCGTGCCCGGCGGTATTGTTTTGCCCATTTTGGGCACCATCGGATGCCTCGGGCTGATTTACTACCTCCCCCCCACTTCCTGGCTGCGCTTCGCGGCCTGGCTGAATGTCGGCTTTCTGATCTACGTCGGCTATAGCAGCGTCCACAGCCGCCTGACCGGCCTATCGGCCGCGCAAGATTCTGCGGCGCACAAGCTGGAAACAGCGCGGGTGGGGAATTGGTTAGCTATCCTGGGGACGGCGATGCTGTTTGCCGCTCGCGCGGCGGACATTCTGCGGCTGGGCGATGCTGCTCCGACCGACTGGTGGCGGGCGAACACCTGGTGGCTGACCATTCCGCTGGGGCTGAACTTCCTCTTGCTCTATCCAGTCATCCTGAAGCGATTACGGGCTGCCCGAAAACAGAGCCTGCCACAGACTCAGGTTGACGCTGCCAAGCGGATCGCCTTCACGGCGGCGGGGCTGATGATCGCAACGGGCGCCTATTTGGCATTGATTTTTCTGAAATAAGGCGGTTTTGGGGGTAAAACTTCATCAAACGCCCGCCCATAAATCGCTTGACACGGGAATGCAAATTTTGTAAATTTAAGCTTTGCGCTAAATATGCGTATAAAATCGGATAGCCAACTTTAGCCTTTAGGCCCGCAATGGATCTGAAAGTCCTGCACCGCGGCATCGCCGCTTTTCTGTTTCTGTTCTCGCTGGTGATCTACCTGAGCACGATGGCTCCGACCCTGTCGTTCTGGGACTGCGGGGAGTTCATCGCCTGCTCGACCACGATGAGCGTGCCGCACCCCCCGGGATCGCCGCTGTTTCTGCTCGTCGGCAACCTCTTCAGCCGCATTCCCTTCGGCGATCCGGGCTGGCGGGTGAATCTCATCAGCGTTTTTGTTTCGGCCTTTTCGGTCCTGTTGCTTTATCTGACCATTGTCCGCTTGATCCGCTCTTATCGCGGCCGGGAAGAGAGCCTGCTGGACGGCCTGATCATCTACGGCGGCGCCGCCATCGGAGCGTTGACCTTCGCCTTCACTCACAGCTTCTGGTGGAATGCGGTCGAGGCGGAGGTTTACGCCGCCAGCCAGTTTCTGACCGCCCTAGTGATCTACCTGATCGTGCGCTGGGCGGATGAAGCGGATGATCCCGCCAGCGACCGGCTGTTGCTCCTAATCGCCTATATCACCGGCCTCGCCATCGGCGTCCACCTGTTGAACATCCTGGTTATCCCTGCCTTTGCGCTGGTCATCTACTTTCGCAAACAAGAATTCAAGTGGTCGTCCTTTTTCGCCATGGCGGCGATCACAGCGGCGGCCTTTGCCATACTATATCCGGGCATCATCAAGTGGCTTCCGGCGACGTTCAAGATCAGCGCGCTGGTTCCGCTGCTCATCTTCGCGTGCGTGGCTTGGGGAGCCTATTATGCCTTGAAAAACCGGCAGCGCATCGCGTTCCTGGCGCTGGCGTCGGTGTTCCTGATCATTCTGGGCTATTCCACCTACGGGGCGATCTTCATCCGCTCATCGCTGAATCCTCGCATTGACGAGAACAATCCCGATACCATTAAACGCTTTCTGTCCTATCTGAATCGCGAACAGTATGGAGAAGTCGGACTACTGCCCCGCCGCTGGAACAATGATCCCAGCTACAGCAGCGAAGGGGACTTTTTCTGGCGCTATCAGGTGGATTACATGTACAATCGCTATTTCCTCTGGCAGTTCGTGGGACAGGAAGGGGATTTTCAGGGCGCCGGAGTCAAGTTTTCCGAATATTACGCCCTGCCGCTGCTATTGGGCCTGTTCGGTATCGCGCATCACGTCGCCCGCGACCGCCGCCGCGCCTTAATTGTCTTTGCGCTGTTCTTCATGACCGGCTATGCCGTTATCATGTATTTGAATCAGGATAACCCGCAGCCGCGAGAACGGGACTACGCCTATGTGGGGAGCTTCTACGCCTTTGCGATCTGGATCGGGATCGGAGCTCAGGGGCTGCTGGAATGGGTCTGCGGGCTGCGCAAGCGGAAAAACGATGTGGCACTGGCCGGAATCGCCCTCGGCCTCATGCTTGTTCTGCTCCCGCTCAACATGCTGGCGAAAAATTACAGCATGCAGAATCGCCAGGGAAATTTTGTCGCCTGGGATTACTCCCGCAACATCATGGAGACGTGCGCGCCGGACGCCATCCTCTTTACCAACGGCGACAACGACACCTTCCCGCTCTGGTACTTGCAGGAGGTGATGGGCATTCGCAAGGATGTGCGCATCGTGAATCTATCCCTCCTGAACACCGGCTGGTATATCCGGCAGCTTAAGCATGATGATCCCAAGGTGCCCATCACCTTCAGCGACGATTACATAGACCGCTACTTAGATCAGCACGATATGACGGCCCTGCGCATGCGCTACTGGCCCAAAAACGATCCCGATCGGCCGACCGTGGTCCGGCTCGAAACGCCTCAGGGCGGCACGATGGAGTGGGACGTCCCGGCCACGCTGCATCTCGCTACCGGCCCGGGGGATACCGGCGAACCCAATTTTCTGCGCGTGCAGGATATCATGATCATTGACATCATCCGCGCCGCCAAGTGGAAGCGGCCAATTTACTTCGCCGTGACCGTCTCCACCGGCAACATGCTCAATCTGCGCGATTACCTCACCATGGAAGGATTGGGCTTTCGCCTGAATCCCACGAAGGGCCTGGACATTGATCCGGATCGGCTGGCCGAAAACCTGCTCTCAAAGTACCGGGATCATTTTCGCAATCTGGACAATCCCAAGATTCACTACGATGACAATGTCTATCGCCTTTTGCAGAATTATCGCAGCGCCTTCCTGCAGTTGGCGACCTATTACATGAGTCGAGGGCGGCCGGGAACCGCGACCTACTCCGCTTCGGCGCCCATGCAGGAGACCTTTACGCAATTCGATCAGCTATCGGATCAGGATAAGACGCTCTTCGTGTTGGACAGCATGGAACGCTATCTGCCGGAAGCGGTCATCCCGATCAATCAGGATGAAATTGTCCTGCACCTGGGGAGAATTTATTCCGACCTGGGCCGTCCGGAGGAGCTGCGAAAACGTCTGAATCGGCTGGCCTCTCAAGCGGACTTGACCGCAGAGAAGCACTTTCGCTACGGCGCGGTCTATCTGCAATGGCTGGGGGATACCGCGCAAGCGGCGCGCCATTTTGACGAAGTCTTGAAATTGGACGCCAGCCCGGAGACCAAATTGGAGATGGCCACGGCCTACCGCCAAATGCGCCAGAAGGATCGCGCCGTGGCGCTGCTCGATGATATCCGGTCCCGGCCCATGTCACCGGACGTGGCGGCAAAAGTCGGCATGTCTTACATGCAGATGGGGATGGATCAGGCGGCGCTGGACATCTTTCAGGAAGCGCTGCAGAAGAATCCAAATGACGGCTCAGCGGTGGGGGGATTGATCTCACTCTACGAACAGAAGCGAGATTACGCCAGCGCGACCCAGGTCTTGGAACGCTGGGTCAGCGGGCACCCCGGCGACACCCAGGCGGCGAAGCGTCTCGAGGAGTATCGCGCCAGGGCCGCCGCGGGAACAAATTGATGGTTTCCGCAGAACGATCGCCGGCTGAATCGTCAACCGCGGCGCCGCGGTTGAGCATCATCATCCCTCACCTGAGGGGGACCGAGATTTTGCGCGACTGCCTGCGGAGCATTTTCTCCGCTGATTTTCGCGAATTCGAAGTTATCCTGATTGACAATGCATCGTCGGACGGCAGTTGCGAAATGGCCGCCGCTGAATTTCCATCGGTGCGCCAGCATCGGCTAAAAGAGAATCGAGGCTATGCCGGCGGCTGCAACGCGGGGATTGAGCTGGCGCGCGGCGAATATCTGCTGCTGTTGAATGACGATACCGTGCTGGAACCGAGCTGTCTGGGGGCGCTGGTGGCCGCACTGGATCGCGACTCCTCCATCGCCTTTGCGCAGCCGAAGCTCTTGAATATCCGGGACCGCCGCTCTTTTGATTATTCCGGCGCCTGCGGCGGCTTGATTGACGTTCTGGGATACCCGTTCGCCTTCGGCCGAACCTTTATGTACATGGAGGAAGATCGAGGTCAGTTCGATGCTCCCTCGCAAATTTTCTGGGCGTGCGGCACGGCGGCCTTTTACCGGCGCAAAGCTCTGGACGAGGTAGGGTACCTGGACAGTGATTTCTTCGCGCACATGGAGGAGATTGATCTGGCCTGGAGATTACATCTGGCCGGCTATCGCGGCGTCCGGGTCCCGGAGGCGGTGGTCTATCATTATTCCGGCCAGACGCTGGCGAACACCGAACGCCGAAAGATGTTTTTAAACCACCGCAACAGCATGGCTTGCCTGCTAAAGAACTATTCGCTGGTCAACCTGCTTTGGATTATGCCGCTGAGAATCCTATTCGAATGGGGTGTGATTCTAATCTCCTTTTTGAGGGGCGATTGGCGGCGGGGCCCTGCCGCCCTGGCCGTTCAGTTGCAGCTTCCCTGGCTTTTCATTCGATTCTTAAAAAAACGGCGGCAGGTGCAGAGTCTGAGGCGCGTTGGCGACGACCAGGTAATGGATCAGATGTACCGCGGCAGCGTGGTCATCCAGCATTTCCTGCTCGGCAAGCGCGAAACTCGGGCCATCCTGCACCGCCTAGAGCTTTAGAGATCTTACCAACATGATCATCGAGATGAAGGAGGAGACATGCGCGCTTTGAGAGGATTGGCCCTATTGCTCGTTATCGTGACAGCCGGCACGACGCTTTGGGCCAAGGACATTGACCACCAGCGCGGCATTGAAGTGCGAGGTGGATTCGGAATGTACTTGGATATGGGCGATCCCAACACATTCGTCAAGGATTTCTACCGCATTCCGACTAACTACAGCCAGACCGAGTACACAGAATCCCAGGGCGCCTTCGGCGGTGGCTTTTCCCTGCTGTACAAATCCAAGCCCTATTTCGCCTGGCACTTCGGGGTTAACTTCCTCAGTACCGACAGCGCCACGGCGCAGGCCCAAAATGCCAGCAACCAAGTGGAAGCTACGCGGGTGTTCGTGAAAACCGTGGAGCTGTTCGTCACCGCCAATTACTACTGGCATCTCACCCCGCGTTTCAATCTGGAGCTGGGGGCTGGACCGACCTTCTATCTGGCCAGCATGGATCGCGAAATCTCATCCAATTCACAGCAGGATTACGGAGACTCCTTCTATGGCGCCCATGGCCGGTCCTTCGGTTTCAAGGGTGATTTAGGGCTGGAGTTCTTTCTTTCCAAGGCCGTATCCTTCAAACTGGGCGGGGGCTACCGGGTGGCTCCGGTCACGCGCTTCAAATATATCCGTGAAACGGTTGAAGGTTCGGGCACCATCAGTTCCGGGGAAATTGCCTACTGGAACAATAGTTTCGACACGTTCGAGGCGGATTTCAGCGGCGGCTTCGTGGATCTGGGTCTGAGAGTATACTTCGATCCAGCCACGCCCTGGAATAAATATGGCGAATAGTCCGGCGCAGACCGCGCGGGATTCGCTGGAAACAATTCCCTGCCTGCTTTGCGGCAGTCAGGACCACCGGCCGATTTTTGAGGTATGGGATCGCCTTCAGGCGCGCGTGCCGGGCAGGTCGCCAGCATTTCGCTTAGTTGCCTGCTCGGTTTGCGGCTTTCGCTTTCTGAATCCTCGGCCGGCTGCGCAGGATTTGGGGAAATATTATCAAGGAGGATCTTACAGTCCGCATCAGCGTATAGGAGGCGGCGCGGTGGGCCTTGTTTATCGTCTGCTGCGCCCGTTTTCTGTGGGGTTCAAGGCTCGTCAAGCAGCAGCGGGATTAAGTCTCGGGGCGGTGTTGGACGTCGGCTGCGGAACGGGGGAATTCCTGGTTGAAATGCGGCGTCGCGGCTGGCAGGGATGGGGGATTGAAAAAGAGGAGGCCGCGGCGCAAATTGCCCGAGAAGCCGGCTGTCCGGTGCTGATGGGCGATCTTTTGGATGTGGATCTGGAAGGCCGCACTTTCGATCTGATCACTCTTTGGCATTCCCTGGAGCATTTGCCGGATCCGAAGGGCGTTCTGGCCGAACTCTCCCGGCACCTGAAATCATCCGGACGGCTGGTTATCGCGCTGCCCAATCCGGATTCCCTGGACGCGCGATTCTACCGGTCGCGTTGGGCCGCCTGGGATGCGCCTCGGCACCTGTATCACTTCCGCCCCACGGATCTGCAGCAGCTTCTAAGCCAAGCATCAGGCGATTTCAAACTGATTAAAATGATTTCCCTACCGCTGGATCCGTTTTATCATGCACTGCTGTCGGAAATTAGTTGGTCACAGGGCCTTGCGATGCTGCCCAAAGTTGTCCGCGGGGGTGCCGTAGGTTTGGGTAGTTGGCTGGCCGGTCTGCGCGCTGGCCAGGGAACATCAATTCTCTACTTATTTATGAAAACCGGAGAATGTGCAGATGAATGAGATTACCAAGGGACGAAGTCCCTTTTATCCGGGCCAGCCCGTGCCACTGGAGTTTTTCACGGGCAGAGCGGCAGAAATTCAGCGCATCCTGCGCTCCATCAAGCAGGTTGAATTGGGAAAGCCTCAGGCGCTATTTATAACGGGCGAATATGGAATTGGCAAGAGCTCTCTGGCGGGATTCATTCGGAACTTTGCCGAAGCGCAGCATCATCTTTTTGGCATTCATGTATTTCTAGGAGGTGCCGCGACACTCGATGAGGTGGCCTCAAAGACCGTCGAATCCGTCCTGAGAACACAGGCCTATGAGCCTTCCATAACCGAAAAGGCTCGCAATTTTCTTGCAAAATACGTCGGCAAGCAAGAATTGTTCGGAATCAGCCTCGATTTGGAAAAGCTCAGGGCTGATGCGCCGCAAATTTCTCATGGATTTTTGCCTTTTCTCGGCGAGCTTCTGAGGAAGTTAAGGGAAGACGGCATAACCGGCTTGATGCTCATACTCGATGAAATAAACGGAATTAGCACGAATCCACAGTTTGCTCATTTTATTAAGACCTTGGTTGACGAGAATGCATTAAGCCGCTCGCCGCTTCCGCTCCTGCTCGTCTTATGCGGCGTCGAAGAGCGGAGGCGCGAGATGATTCGAAATCATCAGCCGGTTGAAAGGATATTTGACATCATTGAAATTTCTCCCATGAACCAGGAAGAAATGCGTGAGTTTTTCCACAAATCCTTCGACGCCGTCGGCGTGAAAGTTAAGGTTGATGCGATGTGGAGCCTCTGCCATTATTCTGCTGGTTTTCCAAAAATTATGCACATCATCGGAGATAATGTATTTTGGTTGGATCAGGATAATGTGATAGATGATGATGACGCATTTGGGGGAATTACCAGGTCGGCGGGGGAAGTCGGGGAAAAATTTGTAGACCAGCAGGTCTATAAGGCTCTTCATAGCAAAGATTATCATTCCATTTTGGAGAAACTGGCAGGGGCGGGTGTTGACATGACCTTTTTGAAAGCGGACATCGAGAGCAAGCTTTCTGAAACGGAAAAAAAGAAGCTGAATAATTTCCTGCAGAGGATGAAAAAGCTTAAAGTGTTGCGCTCGGGAGAAATTGACGGTGAGTATGTTTTTACCAATAGACTGGTCCGGGTTTACCTTTATCTCAATTCGATCAAGCCAAAGCAGGTGACATAGGGCGAAGTGAAATCGGCCATCCTTGATGCTATGACTTCAAAATTCCGAATCCTCATCCTCCTGGGCAGCGCTTCCGACCGGGAAACCATGGAGGCGATGAAGCCCTATCTGGAATATTTCGGTATCGCGGCCGATTGGAAGATCAGTTCCGCGCACCGTCAGCCGGAGGCGACCGCCGAGCTGGCGCGCCAGGCCGCCCCAAAGGGCTATTCCTTGATCATCGCCGGAGCGGGGATGGCGGCTCATCTGGCGGGAGTCTGTGCGGCGCATACCCGGCTGCCGGTGATAGCCGTGCCGCTGGCAGGCTCGACGCTGGGGGGATTTGACGCGCTACTATCGAGCGTGCAGATGCCGGCCGGAGTGCCGGCGGCCGTGGTCAGCATCGGCAAACCCGGCGCGATCAATGCCGCCTGTCTGGCGGCGCGCATCTTAGCCTTGCATTCGTCCGCCATCGCTGCCCGCTTGGATGAATTTCATCGTAACGAATGCCGCCTGCCCGAATCCAGCGGGCGGTCCAAAAAATAGCCACAGCATGTTCACTTTCCCCATTGAGGACGCCGAAATTCCGATGAGCGCGGGTGAGATGTTGGCCAATTCCATTCCTTTCGGGCAGAGAATTCTCATCACAGGATGCCAGGGTCTGCTCGGACAGAAATTACACAGCCTCCTCGTCGGCGCCAATCACATCATCGGCCTGGATCTGGCGGAAACCTCCCTTCTGCGCGGCGAATCCTTCGAATATCACCGCCTCGATATCACTGATCGTGAGGCTGTCGTCAAAATGGTCTCGGGGACAAAACCGGCCTTCATTATAAATACCGCGGCCATGACGGACGTGGATCTCTGCGAGGTCGAGCGAGATCGCTGCTGGCGCATCAATGTTCTGGCCGTCGAAAATCTCATCCGCGCCTGCAAGAAAGCAGATGCGCACCTGATCCACATTTCCAGCGATTACGTGTTTGACGGAAAGCGCGCGCCCTATTCAGAAGTGGATCCCACGTCGCCGCTGGGATTTTACGGCAAGTCCAAACTGGCCGGCGAAAATGCCCTGCGGGGAGCCGGTTTGCCCTGCACTATCGTGCGAACTCAGGTGCTTTATGGAACAGCGCCGAACATTCGACCCAATTTTGTTAGCTTCATCTTGGAAAAACTTCGGGGCGCCGATTCCTTGAACATCGTAGATGACCAGCGCGGCATGCCGACTCTGGCGGACGATTTGGCGCAGGGCATCGCGCGGGTGATACAGCTTCGCAAGGAAGGGATTTTCCACATGGCGGGCCGCGACAGCATCAGCCGCTGGGAATTTGCCCGCGCCATCGCTCGAGTGTTCGGTGATGATCCCGAACGCATTCATCCCATCAAGACCGGGCAGTTGAAGCAAAAGGCGCCGCGCCCGGCGGATTCAACCTTCGCTCTCGATAAAATTCAACGCGAACTGGCTTTTCTATCGCGCGGGATTGAAGCGTGCTTGAAGGAATATCAGCGCCAGCTATCGGAACAGGCAGCCTCCTATGGAGGGGTAATATCATGAGCGCTCAACAGAGGGGCCCGGGGCGCGCGCTCGTGGTGATGCCGACGTATAATGAAGCGGAGAATATCAGCCGCATTATCCCCGAGGTGTTGAAGCAAGACGCCGTTCTCGACATTCTTATTGTGGATGACAATTCGCCTGATGGCACGGCCCGGCTGGCGAAGGATCTGCAATCCCAATTTCCGGATCGTATTTATCTATTGGAGCGGGCGCGCAAAGAGGGCTTGGGGCGGGCCTATGTGGCTGGCTTTAAGTACGCGCTGGGGCAAGGCTATGATTACATCCTTGAGATGGACGCCGATTTCTCCCACAATCCCTCGGTGCTGCCGCAACTGCTTGCAGCCGCCAAGGAAGCCGACCTGGTTCTCGGCTCGCGCTATGTCAACGGCGTGAATGTCATCAATTGGCCCCTGAAGCGTCTGCTTTTGTCTTACGGGGCTTCGTATTACACGCGTTTCATTACCGGTCTGCCAGTCAAGGATCCGACCGGCGGATTTAAATGCTTTCGGCGCCAGACTCTCGAGGCTCTGGACCTGGACAAGATTCATTCCAACGGATATTCCTTCCAAATCGAGATGAGCTTCCGCGCCTGGAAGAAGGGGTTTCGCCTCAAGGAAATTCCCATCATCTTCACGGATCGCGTCGGGGGAAAGTCCAAGATGTCGTCTCGGATCGTGCGCGAAGCCGTCTGGATGGTCTGGAAATTAAAGCTGCAAAGCCTAATCGGGCGGCTTTAGCCCATGTCGCAAGTTGATCTCAGCGTCGTCGTGGTGAGCTACAACGTGCGCGCTTTTTTGGATCACTGCCTGCAGTCGGTGAAGCGCGCCAGCGGCGGGCTGAACGTCCAGTTGATTGTGGTGGACAACGCCTCGCAGGATGATTCCGCCGCGATGGTGGCGCAGCGGCATCCCGAAGCGATCCTGATCGCCAATCACGAGAATGTCGGCTTTGGGCGCGCCAATAATCAGGCTTTCGAGATCGTTCAGGGCGAGGCGGTTCTAATTCTCAATCCGGACTCCTTTGTTCAGGAGGACACCCTGACCGTCTTGCTCCAGAAATTGAGGCAATTCCCCGACGTCGGCGCCATTGGCCCCAAGATCCTCCTGCCGGACGGCCGCTTTGAACCTCGCAGCATGCGAGGTTTTCCAACTCCCTGGGTGGCGTTCAGTTATCTATCCGGCCTGTCCGCGCTTTTCCCCCGGAGCCGCCTATTCGGACGCTATCTGCTGACCTTCCTGAACAGCGAGACCCAGAACGACGTGGACTCGCTTTCGGGCTGCTGCCTGATGGCGCGCCGCAGTATCTTGCAGCAATTGGGAGGCTTCGATCCCGACTATTTCATGTACGGTGAAGATCTCGATCTCTGCTACCGCATCCACCGGGCCGGCTATCGAATCCTCTACACGCCCGAGACCCGCATCGTGCATTTCAAAGGCGAAAGCACGCGCCGCTCGAGCATGGACCGAGATTTTCATTTTCAGCGCGCCATGCGCCTGTTCGTTGAAAAGAACCTTTCATCCCAGGCATCCTTTTTCGCGCGCGGCATGATCACCCTCGGGTTCGCCTTGCGGAGCTTGGAGGGCAAGTTGATCTCCGTGCTGGCTGCGATTGCCGCGCCGTTGGCCGACGTGATAATTCTGAATCTGCTGATCTATTTTGGCCGCTGGGTTCGTTTCGGCCAGCCGGAATTTAGTCCGACCGTCTGGCTGGCGAACGGTCTCTATTCTCTTTTCTATGTGGCGGCAGGCGTGGCTCTGGGGATCTATGCAAAGCGGCGATTTTCCGGACGATATGCCTTTTATGCAGCCGGCGTCGGGGCCATTCTTTCCAGCTCGGTGACCTACTTTTTTCACCAGTGGGCTTTTTCGCGTTTTGTCGTTCTGTGGTTTGGCATGGGCATGATTCTGGTTATGCCGGGCTGGCGAATATTGCTGCGGAGGTGGCTGAGGCGGACATCCGCGGGCGCGCGCCCCTTCTGGGGGCAGCGGCGGGCGCTGATCATCGGGACGGATGACCTGGCACGGGGAATCACCCGGCAATTTCAGGCCAACCCGGGATCTGAAGTCAAGCCCATCGGCTATCTTTCGTTTGCGGAAGATCGCGTCGGCAGCATCCTCGACGGCGTGCCGGTGCTGGGAACAGTGGACGAGTTGGAGTCTCTCATCCGCACAGAAGGCATTCAGGAGGTGCTCTTTTCGACGGCAGAAGCATCCTACGAACGGATCATCGGCCTGATCCAGGCTCTTTCCATCCGCTCGCTCGATTTCAAGATTATCCCCCGGGAACACCAGGTTGGCGGTGATGAAAAATCCCTGTTGCGCCTCGAGCTGGCCGGTTCCGGCCGGGGACGCCGATTCGGTGAAATGCGGCGGGGTTTTCTTTTCAAGAAATAGGTGCCCAACATGCCCGAAGGATTTGCCCTGGATTTCGAACGACCGATTCTGGAATTGGAGAAGAAGATCGCGGAGATGAAGGCGCTCTCGGGGAGCAGCCGCATCGAATTGGACGACGAGATCCAGCGGCTGGAAAAGAAAGTGGAAAAGTTGCGCCTGGAAATCTATTCCTCCCTGACGCGCTGGCAGCGGGTGCAGTTGGCCCGGCATCCGGACCGGCCCTATACTCTGGACTATATCCGGCGGATTTTCACCGATTTCGTCGAGCTGCACGGCGACCGCGCCTACAGCGACGACGCCGCCATCGTCTGCGGCTTCGCCGGCTTCGGGGATCGTTCCGTTTTAATCGTCGGGCATCAAAAGGGGCGAGGCACCAAGGACAACCTCTATCGCAATTTCGGCATGCCCAATCCCGAGGGCTACCGCAAATCGAAACGGCTCATGGAGTTGGCGGCTCGCTTCGAGCGCCCCATCATCAGTTTCATTGACACGCCCGGCGCCTATCCTGGATTGGGAGCTGAAGAGCGCGGTCAGGCCGAAGCCATCGCCCGCAATCTCTTTGTTATGGCCAATCTACCCGTGCCCATTGTCGCGGTGGTGATCGGGGAAGGAGGATCCGGGGGAGCGCTGGCGATCAGCGTGGCGGATCGCATCCTGATGCTGGAAAATTCCATATACTCGGTGATTTCACCCGAAGGCTGCGCCTCGATCCTCTACCGCGACTCCGCGGAGGCTCCCCGCGCGGCGGAAGCGATGCGAGTCACGGCGCCGGATCTCCTGGAACTCGGCCTGGTCAATGAAGTGATTCCCGAACCGCTGGGAGGAGCGCATCGCGATCCTGACACGGCCGCCAACAGCGTCCGCGCCGCCCTCGAAAAAACCCTGCAGGAACTCAGCGTCATTTCGATCAAGGAATTGACCAAGCAGCGCCACCAGCGCTATTTTCAGGCTGGACGCTGGGATAAGCAGAAAGCTTAGGATTTATCGAAAATCGTATCATTGCATGAAATTTCATCCCGCCAAACTTGAAGATTTCAGCGAGGATCAGAAGATTTCGGTGCGCGTGCGCTATGCCGACACCGACCGGATGGGCGTCGTCTATCACGCCAACTATTTCACCTACTTCGAGTCGGGGCGAGCCGAATTGATTCGCCGGATCTGGAAGCCTTATCTGGAGCTGGAAAGGGGAGGGGTGGTGCTGCCGGTGGTGGAGGCGGGCTGTCGGTATTTGCAGGCGGCCGAGTACGATGATCTGCTAACGGTTTGCACCAAAATTGCCGAGGCTACCGGCGCGCGGCTGCGTTTTGAATATACGATCTTCAAAAATAACGGCGAACGCCCCCTGGCGCAGGGTTACACCGTGCATTGCTTCATGGACTTGCGGGGGCGGCCTCGCCGCATGCCGGAGGAGTTGAAAGATGTCTTCCGGGTGAAGTAGGGGCGCGCTCAGGAGTCCACCAGAATCTGTCTTTCCCGGCGGGGATCTGCCCGCCTTTTTTTATTATGGAGATGCGTTGGGGGATTATCCTGCATCTTTTGCTGCCAGACGCTTGGCCTTTTCCCACAGCGCGTCCATTTCCGCCAAAGTTGACTTGTGAATATCCTTCCCTTGAGCCTTTAGCGCGTCCTCGATGTAGCCGAACCGCCGGATGAACTTCTCCACCGTCTGGCGCAGGGCTTCTTCGGGCGTGACATTCCAGAAGCGCGCCAGATTGACCAGGGCAAAGAACAGATCGCCGAACTCCTCCTGAGTTTTAGCCGCATCACCGCTGGCCCGGGCCTCGGCCAACTCGTTAATTTCCTCCCGCACTTTAGCCAGCACATCATCAGGTTTTTCCCAGTCAAATCCGACGCCAGCGGCTTTTTCCTGCACGCGGTGGGCGCGCAGCAGCGATGGCAGCGTCTTGGGGACCCCGCTCAGGACCCGCTTATCGCTTTCGCCCAGCTTAATGGCCTCCCAATTGCTCTTGACCTGCTGGACGCTGTCCACCTTAGTTTCGCCGAAGACGTGCGGATGCCTCCGCACCAGTTTCTGGTTAATGCCGTCAAGCACTTCGGCGATGTTGAATAGCTCGGATTCTTTCGCCACCTGCGCGAGGAAAACGACATGCAGGAGAGCATCGCCCAGCTCTTCGCGGAGCTGGGCGTAGTGCTTCTCATCTATGCTCTCGAGGATTTCGTAGGTCTCTTCGAGGATGTAGGGCCGCAGCGATTCGAAGGTCTGCTCGCGATCCCAGGGGCATCCTCCCGGCGCGCGCAGCCGTTCCAGAATCTCCACTAATTTGGCAAAGCCATCGGCGGCGGCTCGCGTCATATCTTCAGTTCTTTCAGGATGCGAGGGATATCGAGGAAGGTCAGGGCGGGCTTCGCGCCGGCTTTGGCCAGAGCGTCCAATTTGCTCTGCGCCGTGCCCATCTGCCCTTCGACAATGGCGCCGGCATGTCCCATGCACTTGCCGGGCGGAGCGAAGAGGCCGCCGATCATGGCGATGACCGGCTTTTTCATGGCGCGAATGGTGTCGGTGGCCATCTCCTCGTAGACGCCTCCGATTTCACCGGCCAGCACGACCGCCTTGGTGTCGGGATCCGCCTCAAAAAGCTCGAGCACTTCCGAGAATGTGCTGCCCAGCACCGGATCTCCTCCGAGGCCGACGCAAGTGGTCTCGCCGAAACCTTCGCGGGTCAGAGTGTCGGCGATATAGTAAGTCAATGACCCGGAGCGGGAAACGGTGCCGACGCGTCCGGGCTTGAAGGCGACGTCCGGGATGATGCCCACATTCGCCTGCCCGGGTGAAATCACTCCGGCCGTATTGCCGCCCAGGATGCGAGCGCCATATTTCTGCGCTTCCTGGCGCAGCCGCAGCATGTCCGCGATGGGGATGTGCTCAGGTACCACCACGACCAGCTTGATGCCGGCGCGCACCGCCTCAATACCGGCTTCCATGACAAAGCGCGCGGGCAGGAAGATGACCGAAGTATCGGCTTGATGCCGCTCTACGCATTCCTTCACGGTGTCGTAGACCGGCACACCGTGTACCTGCTCGCCGCCCTTGCCGGGCGAGGTGCCGGCGACGATCTGGGTGCCGTATTGGAGCATTCTCTTGGTGTGCGACGATCCCGCCCCGCCGGTGATGCCCTGCACGATGACTTTCGATTGACGTGTGATGAGAATGGCCATATTTCGAATCTCTGAAAATGCTTTCGCGGCTTGCCGCCGCTTCTTGTCTGTGGCCCAAAAGATAAGGATTGCCCATAAATAAGTCAAGCGAATTCCCCGGCAGCATCACAACCGGAAAATTCGCCTGATTTGCCTTGAATGGACTTTTATGCCCTAAGCTTGCTCGATCAGGTTGTATTCATCGCTGGCCTGCAGCAGAGCGCCCATTTCCTGTCTTTCCAGAAGCAGGCCCCGGATCTTTTCGGCGTTATTGAGGATTTTCTCCAGTTTTTTCACTGCTTCCGCTGGCAATCGGTCGCTCTTGGCCAGAAGGAGCTGCGCGTGCCCGATTATCAGGAGCAGTGGATTGGAAATTTCATGTCTCAAGTCACTCAGGGCCGCTGTTAATGAGGCGACTTTTTCGCAGGGATCGCCGCCATTCACGCTTAGCAAGGCCGATGCTTCGGTCTGATAATAGACGGCCACGGCGGCCGGGCACTGTTCGACGGCACAGGGGACTGTGAAAATCGCCGTCAGCTGTCTTTCGGGCGCTTCGTGGCCGCCCTGGCAGTACTCTGCTGGGAATTGATATCCAGAAGCGTCAAATTTTGCGGGTGCGTTGCTGAAGGCCTTTTGCAGCGCCGTATGCCGATCCTTGCGCCGAAAGAAGGGATCATTGTAAATATTATACTTATTCGGTCCGAGCAATTTGGACGGATCAATATTCCAGTATTCCGCAAAGGCGCGGTTATGCTGGAGGATGACACCTTCAGAACTCAGGATGATGGACGGCAACGTGCTGAATTGGCAGAGCCGGTGAGCCATGCCTTCCCCCCGCGTGGTTTATGGGCGTAGTCGTCCCACAATTTAGTTAGAGAGATTAAAGCGCGCAAGCGGATTTAGGTTTGGGGGAGGGGGGATACGGCGGCGCAGGAAAAGGGGAAATAATGTCCCGCATTCCGGGTGTAACCGGAACCGCCCCTGCGGAGTCTTAAGTTTAGAAGCGAAAAACATCCCTAAGGAGCAGATTATGGATCCAGGCCAGTTGATTCTCCCCATCATGGGGATCATGATTCCGATCATTGCGATTGTCGGGGGTGTGGGGATTGCCCTGGCGGCCTTCCGGCATCAGGCCAAGCGTGCGGAACTGGAGCACCAAGAGCGGATGCTGGCCATCGAAAAGGGGGTTCCGCTGCCCCCCGCCATGCTGCCCCCAGCAAGGCGGCGAAACCCGTACATCTGGGGATTCATCTTAATCGGCTTCGGTCTGGCGATGATGGTGGCGATGCTCATCGAAGGCGAGCCGGATTGGGGCTGGGGATTGATATTTATGCTGCCGGGGCTGGGCATCTTCTTGGCCAGCCATCTGTTCAGCAACGCCAAGCAGCGGGAAAATTCGGCCTAGGCTCCGAATCTGGGGCGCTAACTTCTCTTGATCTGACGCAGGATGGTATCCCGACGCCAGCGGCGGTCATCGCGCTCCGGGTAATCGGTGTTAAAATGAAGCCCCCGACTCTCTTTGCGGCGCAACGCTGAACGGATGATCAGCTGCGCCACCTGCGCCAGATTACGCAATTCGATGATACCTTCCGCGGCCACAGATCGGCGGTAAAATTCTTCAATCTCGCTGGCAATCAAGCGGATGCGCCGGTTGGCGCGCTCTAGCCGATCATTCGACCGCACGATACCCACATAGTCCCACATGAGCCGCTGAATTTCGTGGCGGTCATGTGAAATCAGCACCCATTCCTCATGGTTAGGACTGCCGGTTTTTTCCCAGCGTGGCAGTCCGCGCGAAGAGGCCGGTGCTGTTTTTATCTCTTCAGCCGCAGATTGGGCCGCATTCTTAGAAAAGACCAGAGCTTCCAGCAGTGAATTCGAAGCCAGCCGGTTGGCGCCGTGAAGACCGGTGCAAGCTACCTCGCCTGAGGCATAGAGCCCCGGGATGGACGTTCGCCCCTGCAAATTCGTCCGCACGCCGCCGCACATGTAATGCGCCGCCGGAACGACCGGAATCGGCTCGCGCGTGATGTCCAGGTGGTATTCGAGACACCGTTTGTGAATATATGGAAAACGTTGTTTCACCGCGTCGGCGTTCAGGGCCGTCAGATCCAGCAGCACATAGGGCTCGCCGGACTGCTTGAGTTCGCTGTCAATGGCGCGCGCTACGATGTCTCGAGGGGCTAATTCTTTGGCGGGGTGATACTTCGCCATAAAACGCTTGCCCCCGCGTGTTCTCAATACGGCGCCGAATCCCCGCACCGCCTCAGAAATTAGAAACGATCGTGCTTCCGGTACATACAGCGCCGTCGGATGAAATTGCATGAATTCCAGGTTCGCCACCACGGCTCCGGCGCGGTAGGCCATGGCCAGCCCGTCTCCGGTGGCTATTTCGGGATTGGTGCTGTACGAATAGACGTGACCGCAGCCGCCCGTGGCCAGCAGAGTGACCTTCGCTGAGGTGAGCTTGACCTCTCCGCTTTCGGTATTGAGAATAAACGCTCCCGCGCAGCGGCGTTCGCCTGGCGAATTCTTCCTAACGATGGATTCGGATAAGGCCAGGTCAACCGCCAGATGGTTGGGAAGGAGCTGGATATTAGGGTGGCTTCGAGCCTTTTCCAACAGCGCTCGTTCCACCTCCGCGCCGGTCAAATCGGCGGCGTGAACAATGCGATCATGCGAATGGCCCCCTTCGCGGCCCAGGGATAAAAGCGGCGCTTCGCCCGATCGCACGGAAAACTGCGCTCCCCATTTTATGAGTTGCTGGATGCACTCCGGGCCGCGCCGGATGACCTCTTCGACCACCTTGCGCTTGCACAGACCCGCCCCAGCCTGCAGCGTATCTTCGATGTGGCTCTGGAAAGAATCTTTTTCAGAAATGACGGCGGCGATCCCGCCTTGCGCGTAGTTGGTGCTGGATTCCTCATGCGACTTTTTGGTGACCACGGCCACGCTGCCGTGATCCGCCACTTGCAGCGCAAAGGTCAGGCCGCCGATGCCTGACCCGATCAAGAGAAAATCCACATCAAAACGCGTCGCGGCCGTCATCGTTTGCCTTGCAGAAACTTATCCCGCTGCGACAAAGTATCGCCTTCCTCGCGGATGAGGTAAATCTCTTCCCCGTCATGCACCATCCCCCAATGCCGGGCGGCGCGCTCTATTTCGAGGCTGTCGCCGGCTTCGAACGCTTGAATCCTCGAGGTGAGTAACGCGATTTCTTGCTCCAGTGAGTCATTTTCGCGGCGCATCTCTGCGCACTGCCGACGCAGCTTGTTCCACTGCCAAAGGCCGCGCTTGCCGAAGAGGAAGAAGCCGGCCAGCAAGATAAAAAGGAGGGCCAATAGTACCTTGCGCCCTACTCCCCGGAAGCGATCTCGTTCAGGAGACTTCATGGTTGACGATCGGATTGCTCCAGATGAGGCCGTAGTAGACGCCGGATTCGCCCAACTCCTCTTCAATGCGCAGGAGCTGGTTGTATTTGGCTACGCGATCCGTCCGGCAGGCCGATCCCGTCTTGATCTGCCCTACGCCCGTCGCCACCGCCAGATCCGCGATGGTGGTGTCTTCGGTCTCGCCGGAGCGGTGGGAGATGACCGCGCTGTAACCGTGGCGGCGCGCCATGCTGATGGTATCCAGGGTCTCCGTCAACGTGCCGATCTGATTAAGTTTAATCAAGATGGAATTGCAGACCTTCTCTTCAATGCCCTGGCGCAGACGGCGGGTATTGGTCACAAAAAGATCATCGCCGACCAGTTGGATGCGCCCTGCCAACTGATTCGTCAGCATTTTCCAGCCTTCCCAGTCGTCTTCGGCCATGGCGTCTTCAATGGAGATGATCTGCGGATATTCATCGCAAAGCTGCACCCAGAATTCCACCAGTTGCTCAGAGGTGAGCTTGCGCTTCTCGGATTTCAGCTCGTATTTGCGGCTCTCTTCGGAGTAAAGTTCGCTGGCGGCGGGATCCAGAGCGATGAAGACGTCTCGGCCAGCTTTGAAGCCCGACTTCTGGATGGCCTCCAGCAGCACATCCAGAGCCTCCTTATTCGATTTCAGATCGGGCGCGAAGCCGCCCTCGTCGCCCACGCCGGTATTCAAGCCCTTCTTGGTCAGGACGTCCTTCAGCGCATGGAAGACCTCCACGCCCATGCGCAACGCTTCGGCGAAGCTGGACGCGCCGCGCGGCACGACCATGAATTCCTGCAGGTCCACGTTGTTGTCTGCGTGCTTACCGCCGTTTAATATATTCATCATCGGCACCGGCAGGACGCGAGCTCCGATGCCGCCGATGTATTGATAGAGCGGCAGATCCACAGCTCGCGCCGCGGCCTTGCAGACGGCCAGCGAGACGCCCAAAATGGCGTTGGCGCCGAGCTTTCCCTTGTTGGCCGTGCCGTCCAATTGGATCAGCGTCCGATCAATGTCAGCCTGATAGATCGCTTCCATGCCGGTGATGGCCGGAGCGATGGTTAGGTTGACGTTTTCGACCGCCTGATGAACGCCCTTGCCGCCGTAGCGGGACTTATCGCCGTCGCGCAGTTCGATGGCTTCGTGTTCGCCGGTGGACGCGCCGGACGGCACGATGGCTCGCCCCATCGCCCCGTCAACCAAGACGACCTCAACCTCGACCGTCGGGTTGCCGCGCGAATCCAGCACCTCGCGCGCGAAAACATCGCTGATTTCGGTGTCCATGGATGCTCCCTGCTGCAGAATGTCCCTGCTGTTGCGTCAGGTCTTAGCCCGCAGGGCGTGACCTGACGCAGCCTATATCGTCGCCAGGTCACACGGCTTCGCCGCAAGACCTGGCGAAACTAAGTTTGATTGTCGATATCGCTATCCTTCATCATATCATCTTGAATGCGCTGCGCCTCATTCTGAAATGTGACCGGCACCCAGATGCGCGCGTCCGCTCCGGCGAAATCACCGCCGGTGACGACACCCAATCCACCCGATCCGAAGAGCGACTGGATGTAGTTGGGAATGCCGCGCTCCTCCAGGACTTCCGTCACCATCTTGGCGTAAATCATTCCCGGCAGCGGCTGAAGCTTGGTCCATTCCACATCCGGGGCCAACTCGGTGATGGCGGGGAGGCTCTCGACCAGATTCGCGCCGCAGTCCGGGCAGGCAGATATCTCCGGGACGTATTCAAATCGGCAATTGGGGCAAAATGGCATGGTCGGCTCTGCTTAAAGGATTCTTTCTGGGGCGGCATGGACCATTCCATGCCGCGAACGGCTGTCACGGCGTGGGCCGTGACAGCCCAGTAAAGCAGTTTCTGGTCGCATCAAAAGACATGTATCAACGGGCTGGAGGTGATCTCCCAGACGCCTTTGACCTGATTCTTGCCGCCGTAGAAGACCAGGTAGCTGTATTTGCCGTAGTGCGGCAATTTGCGCCCGGCTTCGGCAATATCCGAGGCGCGGCGGGCGCAGTAGAACGCGATGGCGCTTTCCGGGTTGCGCGGGTGCCGTTCTACGGTCAGCAGGGAAGCGCCCGGATCGCTGTGTTTTACTCCCATGAGGTTGTATCCATCCGGAGACTGTGCCCAGTTCTTGCCGGTGATCCAATCCGCTGGAATGGCCGTGTTTTCACCCGGTGCGCCGAAGAAAAACAGCGCCGCGCCGTTCAGATCTTCGGGTTTTAGTTCGCTGTCTTTCAGGATACGCGGGGATCCTTCGCCCTTGAATTTTTCGGCCAGAGCGGCATAGGCGCTCTGCATATCCTCCGTTGCCTTGCTCGGCAGGACGATGATCAGATCCGGCGCTCCCAGGACCTCTGCCAAAGACGGAGCGATTTCCGCCTTGTCCAGGCGGCGGAAGACGTCGAAATTTGGATCCACCGACAGCCGGAACGGTCTAAAACCTGTGCTCAGCATGATCTGCTGCGAACGGCCCTGCATGTCAACCCACAGGGTGGTATCCTCAGCCGCCCCTTCGAGCCGAATGGGGATATGGAGATGATAGGATTCTCCGGGCTGTTCTTGTAGGATAGTTAACTCAGTAATCCAGGTGTCTTCCAATTGGTTGAGCCGAGGCTCTTTCAGCGCCAATTGCGGCGCTCCCACGCGTTTGATCCATGCATCGAAGAACCACCCCAGCGGTTCTCCCGCCGCAGCTTCGAAAGTCCGCTGAATATCCTGCCAGGTGGCGAATTTGTATTGATTGTCTTGATAGAACTGCTTGAGAGCCGCCCAGAATTTTTCGTCCCCCACATACTGGCGCAGCATGTGGTAGAGCATGGCGCTCTTGCCGTAGCCCACGGCTCGCTGGGCCGGATTATGGCGCGTCACGAAATCCGCCAGAGCGAAATCGTTGCCTTCGTGTGCATAGGCCAGATAATCCCGCAGCAAGCCCATGCGGTATTCCCGCGCGTCCGCCGGCGATTTGCGCTCCTTGTAGAGGTAATCCGCGCAGTAAGTCGTCAGGCCTTCGCACCAGTTGCCCGAATCGTAATCCACATAGACAGAATTGCCCCACCAGTTGTGGCAGATTTCGTGCCCCAGCGAGGTTGAGATGATAAACGGCAGGCGCAGGACCTCCGATCCTAAAAGCGTGAACGAGGGCATGCCGTAGCCCGTGGCCATGAAGTTCTCGACGACCGCGAATTTCTCGAAGGGATATTTCCCCAACAGGCCGTTGTAGAGCGTGATGTAATCGGCGCAGGCTTTCAAATACCGCTGCGCCAGATCGGTCGTGTCCGGGAAGAAGTAGGTGGATATCTTCACCCCTTCATGCTCGATGGTCTTGACATCGAAGCGGTTGGCGATGAGATGAAAGCCGTCCACGGGGTAGTGACAGGTCCAGGTTTCAGTGCTCTTGCCATCATGAATCGTCGCCGCTTCGTCTATTCCTTCCGAAATGGATTGAAATTGTTCTGGCTGGGTGACGCTCAGCGAATAGGTGAAGAGTTGCTGCGGCAGAGCGGGGTAGAAAATGCCCTCCGGCCCCAGATAAACGCCTTGCGGCGAAATGATGCCGGTCACCTGCATGGCCACGTATTCGCGGCTGAAATCCGCATCTCCCAGACTATCCTTGACGATGCCCTGATAAGCGATGGTCAGAACCAATTCGGGTTCTTTCGCCGCCTTCGTGGGAATCTCGATGCTGACCATCTGCGCGCGATTGTAGAAGCCGACGTCCTCGGAATCCAATTGAGCTTCGAAGCGCGTAGGATCGGCCGGTTCGGTGATATCGAATTTCAGCGATTTCTTGCCCCAATGGACGCCTTTGACCGTGAGTCCGCGCCGCAGGAGAAGATCCAACTGCGCTGCTCCTGACTGCTGAGGCAAAAAGGTGATCTGATCTTGCGCCTTCAGGGCACTCGTGGCCAGGTCCAACTCAATAGTCAAGTCATGATGCTTAATGCGGTAGGGGAGTGGCTTCTCGGCAGCGATGGCAATTGTCAGCGCATTTGCTGCAAGGACGACCAAAGCCATCAATGTGTAGAACCTATTCATATTTTTCCCGGAAAAGACCCTGAAATTACTCCCATGCACCCGAATCCGTCAGCTGACGGATCGGGTGCTCCTTGATTCCAAGTCGCTGCGGGGGTTCAATAATCCCCCCTACCCCCCTTTACAAAAGGGGGGAAACAGCCCGAGTCCCCCTTTCTTAAAGGGGGATTCAGGGGGATTATTCTGGTGTTGAAACTCCGCACCCGGTCTGACTAATCAAATCGTTAGAATTGTGAAGAGCGCTCCGAAAGCTGTGCAGAGCAGGTTGACCATGTCATTGCTTATCCATTTCCAGCCTGCGATGATGCGAGTGGGCTGCTCGCAGTGCAGAGTGCGTTCAGTCTCTTTAGCGCAAGCCCGGCATTGATATCGAGCCTGAAGCGTCGCGCCCAGCAGGCTATCGAACAGGCTTCCTCCGATACCGGCAAGCATGATGATCCAAAGGGCAGCCCGATTCAGCTCGGAGTGGCAGGCCAGATTACTGATCCAGGCGATGAAGATTGCGCCCGCAAGCGCTCCCAAGAGCCCCGCCGCGCTGACACCCCCTGATGTGCCCGGTACGACCGGTTTTCCCGTAGCGATGCTGCGCGGCCGCCTGCCGAACATCAGACCAATTTCGGTGCTCCAGGTGTCGGCGTTGGCCGCCGCCCAAGAACCGGTATAGGCCGCGAATAGATCGAATCCCCAAATCGCCCCGATCAAGACCAGCAGTCCCGCCACACCGCCGTTGGCCAAGACCTGGACGGCATCCCGCTGCGAACCTCGCGCTTCATCAACGGCGCTGGTGCGAACCTTCCGGACTTGGGACAGAAGCGAGGAACTTATGAAAAACGCCAGCAGCGGGAAAACCCACGCCCAGCCGCAGAGACCCAGGATTAGGATTCCCAAGGCGGTGGCGGCCCAGGCGCCGCCGCGGCTTAAAAATTTCAGCCGATACGCTACCCAGCAGAAAGCCGCCGATAGGATAATAGCTGCGGCGATACCGCCCAGCGAGGAAATCATTCAGCCCACGCCGAAATGTTACAAAAGGTTGGGGCGAAAATCAATGATTATCTCAGCTATCAGCTTTCAGCTAACAGCAATCAGCTATCAGCTTTCGGCTAAATAATACTTGCATGAATTGCGTCGGAGATGGTAAATATGAGCATGATGGAATTGCCGCATGTGCCGCTGATCGTCTCTGCGTCGCGGACCAAGGACATGGTGCACCGCTGCCCGGATTTGCTGGCAGCCATCCTCCTGGGCGAAGCTCCCTGCCGCTGGGGACCTCATGGGCCGCTGGGGCGGGTGGATCCGAGTCATCTGCACAGCGTGGTGCTGTGGACCAAGAATCCCGCCAATTTGCTCACGCACAGCGGCTTGCGAGAGGCTCTTTTCCATTTGAAAAGTAGCTTCGGTGTCCTATTCTCTCTGGAATTGACGGCGACGGGAATGGGCGGCAGTTTCATCGAACCGGGGATTCCGTCCTGGCAATCTGTCTTGGAGAACGCGCGAGAATTGCTGAAGGAGGGGTGGATTGATCCGCGCGTCGTGGTCTATCGCTATGACCCCTTTCTGTCGGTGCGCACGGCGAAGGGCCATCTCTTCAGCAATGCCGATCATGGGATGTTCGAGAAGGTCTGCGCGGGCTTTTGGGATTTGGGGATCAAGCGCGTCACCACCAGCCGCGCCGATGCGGTGCATTATCCCCGCGTGGCGCAGCGGATACAAAATTTGGGATTGAGATGGATTCAAATTGACGACGCTGCCGCCACCGCTCTCTGCGGACAGATGGCCGAATTCTGCCGTTCGCGGGGAGCCGATTTCAGCATCTGCTGTGATCCGCCCATTCCCGGCCTGATGCAAAACTGGGGCTGCATTGACGGCCGATGGTTAAATCAGATCAGGGGCGAGAGTTATCCACCGGCCACCGAAATTCCCCACAATAAAATTGGCAAGCAACGTCCCACGTGCCAGTGCACCTACAGCCGCGACATTGGCTATTCGCCGGGCTCGCTGACCTGCTACAGCGGCGGCTTCGGATGCCTCTATTGCTACTCTCAGGGGAACGCACTGCCGCCCGATCCGGCGAGCATTCAGCGCGAAGTTGCCCAATTTGAAAACGATCCGAAAGGATATTGGCGTAGGCTGGGATTTTAAATTCATCCGCCCCGCGCTGAAGCACGGGGCTACATTTAACTAGCCCGCTGAAGCGGGCAAAAAAAGGCGCAGCACGCTGCGCCCCTACCAAATCCTAAACCCCTATCTGCCAGCTGACGGCTTCAAAATAACCTGCTACATCTGCCTTTTTGCGGCGGCTTTTGCCTCCTCGCGCCCATCCACCTCAGATAGTCCCTTGAATCCCGGGATCACCGCCGCGGTCTCAATCGCCAACTCTACCTTGCCCAGCGGCGGCATGATGTAGGCTCCCTGCACGTGCGGCATGATCGCCTGCAGCGATTCCCGAGCAATCGCCACGCCCTCCTGAGAACCGAACTCCTTCCCCTTATCGGAGGCCGCTCTCATGCGATCCATGACGTGCGGCGGCACTTCCATGCCCGGCACCTCATTCTGGAAGAATTCGGCGTTCCGGTAGGACACCAGCGGCAGAATGCCCACAAACACGGCGGCCTTGATTTTTCCGGCTTTCTGCAGAGCATTGACGAGCTTCTCCGGATCGAACACCGGCTGCGTCATGATGTATTCCGCGCCCGCTTCGATTTTGCGATGCAGGCGGTCAATTTCATGGGCCAGATCAATGGCTCCGGGATTAAAGCCCGCTCCGAGGTAAAAAGCGCAGGGGTGAGTAATCGGATTGCCCGCCAGGTCGCGGCTGTGGTTCAGGTGATCCGCGATGCGCAGCAACCCGATGGCGTCCACATCAAAAACCGCGGTGGCCATGGGATAATCGCCCAGTTTGGGCGGGTCGCCGGTGACCGCCAAAATATTGCGAAGGCCCAGCGCCGCCGCGCCCAGCAGATCTGATTGCATGCCCAGGATATTGCGGTCGCGGCAGGAATAATGCAGAATCGCCTCGATGCCGGTCTCGCGCGTCACGATGTGCGCCAAAATCATTGGACTCATCTTGGCCGAAGCGCGCGGCCCATCGGGGATGTTGACGATCTTCACTCCGGCGGCTTTGAGCAGCCTGACCTGTTGCAGAATCTTGTCGAAATTCGAGCTGCGCGGCGGGTTGAGTTCGCAGGAGACCGGAAATTCGCCGTCATCGAGCATCTTGCCGATGGGGGAACGCAGGGCGCGCGGGGCCAATTGAATCTCGACGCCTTCCGCCTTGGGCGCCTTGCTGACCTTGGAAACGGTCACCTCACGGCGTGCCGAAGTCGGATAAAGTGCGCGAATCGCTGAAGCCATGGCGCGGATGTGCCGGGGAGTCGTCCCGCAGCAGCCGCCCACGAACTGCACGCCGCTCTGGATCATCCGCTTGGCGTATTCCGCGAAATACTCCGGCGTAGAGAGGTACAGGATGCGGCCTTCGACGAATTGCGGCTCGCCGGCGTTGGGGAAAGCCGCCAGCGGCTTGTCCGTGAGATTGCGCATCCGCAGAATACCGTCGAGGATATTCTGCGGTCCGGTCGAGCAGTTCAGGCCGATGACCTCAATGGGCTGCGAGCTTAACACCCCGGCGATCTGCTCGGGGGTGCGGCCATAAGCGGTCAACCCGCTTTCGTCCACCGTCATCAGGGCCACAATGGGGAGATCGCTCACGTCGCGCACCGCCTTGATGGCAATCTGAATCTCATCCAAGTCAATGAAGGTCTCTAACATGAAGAGATCCACGCCGCCCGCCGCCAATCCTTGAGCTTGCAACAGGTAATCTTTGTAAGCCTCTTCGCGGCTGATCGCTCCCACCGGCGCCACCGGCTTGCCCAGCGGCCCCATGGAACCCGCCACCAGAACGCCCGCTGCTTCCTGCGCGCAGCGTTTGGCCAGTTCCGCTCCGGCCTTGTTGATGTTGAACGTCTCCTCGGCCAGCCCGAATTTGGTCAACTTCTGCGGATTGGCTCCGAAGGTGTTCGTCTCGATAATTTCGGCGCCGGCTTCGATGTAATCGCGGTGAATGGCCTTGACGACGTGGGGGTCGGTCAAGTTGAGCTGGTCGAAATTGCGGTTGACGTAAATGCCGCGTTCATAGAGCTGCGTACCCATGGCGCCGTCGCCCAGAACGACGCCCCCTTCGAGCTTTTTTAACAGGCTGTGTTTCATGCCGATGTCAGGAAGTCAGCGCTCCCGCCTCCTCTACCACTGGCCGGGAAGAATCTTTTTTGCGTCTCATCGCTTGCGCCGCCAACACCATATTCTTGATGGCCGGAATGATTTCTTGCCAGCCGCGCGTCTTCAAGCCGCAGTCGGGATTGATCCAGAGGCGTTCAGCAGGGATGATGGCCAGCGCGCGATTTAAGAGCTCTGTCATCTCGTCCACCGACGGCACGCGCGGCGAATGGATGTCGTAGATTCCCGGCCCCACGTCGCTGGGAAAATCAAAACCCTTGGAGCGGCCCGATTTCCGACGAAAGCCGTCCAGAATTTCCATGCGGCTGCGGCTGCCTTCAAACGAAATTACATCCACGTCCAGGGCGGCGATGGCGTCAAGAATTTCGTTGAATTCGCAGTAGCACATGTGCGTGTGAATCTGCGTCATGTCCGGGACGCCGCTGGAAGCCAATTTAAAGCAGTCCACCGCCCAGTTCAAATAGGATTCCCAGTCTTTTCGTTTCAGGGGCAACCCTTCCGGCAGAGCCGGTTCGTCAATTTGAATGATTTTAATGCCCGCTCGTTCCAAATCAGCAACTTCGTCGCGGATGGCCAAGGCTAATTGCCGGCAAGTATTGCGCAGCGGCTGGTCGTCGCGCACGAAGCTCCATTTCAGGATGGTGGCCGGCCCCGTGAGCATCCCCTTGACCGGTTTGGAGGTCAGGGACTGAGCGTAGGCGATCCATTCAACGGTCATGGGGGCGCGGCGCCGCACGTCGCCGAAGATGATGGGAGGTTTCACCGCCCGCGATCCGAAGGACTGCACCCAGGCATTCTCCGTGAAGACAAAGCCATCCATCTGCTCGCCGAAATATTCGACCATGTCGTTGCGCTCGAATTCGCCGTGCACCAAGACGTCGAGACCGGCGGCCTCCTGAAACTTGATCGTTCGCGCGGTTTCCTCGCGCAGCGCCTCTTGCATTTGCCGGGGAGTGATCTGGCCCTTTTTCAGATCGGCGCGCAGCTTGCGAATCTGCTCGGTTTGCGGAAAGCTGCCGATGGTAGTGATCGGAAATAGCGGGAGTTTCAGTTCGGCCCGTTGAAGGGATCGTCTTCTATCCGTGTCTGAATGGCGGCGCGCCATTTTCTCGGTTACCTGCGACAGGCGTTCGCGCACCGCTGGGATAACGACGCGCGGCGATGAGCGCCTCGCCGCCAGCGCCCGGCGCGATTTATCAAAGATGTCGGAAACTGCCTTTTCCCCTTCATCTAACGCTCGTGTCAAAGCCTTGACTTCGTCCAGCTTTTGCAGGCCGAAGGCCAGCCACGACTTCACTTCCGGATCGAGCTTCGTCTCGAGGTTCAGATCGAGCGGGCAGTGCAGCAGGGAACAGGAAGGAGCGATCTGGAGGCGCTCGGAACCGATGCGATCCGCCGCCGTCTTGATCAGCGCCAGAGCGTGATCCAAATCGGTGCGCCACACATTGCGGCCGTCCACAACGCCCAGACTTAACACCGTTCGTGAATTGACTTTGTCCAGAATGACCGGTAATTGCTGCGGCGAGCGCACCAGGTCCAGATGTAATCCTTCAGCGCCCAAAGAGAGCGCCAGATCGGCATTTTCTTCGAGCCCGCCGAAGTATGTGGTGATCATGATAGAAGGACGACTTCCCAGCGTGCTGATGGAATCATAGGCTTTTCGATAAATTTCGCGTGCCTCGTCATTCAGATCCGTGATCAGAGCAGGTTCGTCCATCTGTACCCAGCTCACGCCTATATCTTTGAAGTGAGCGAGCACCTCGGCATACACCTGGGTCAGATCAGAAATCAGATCCGCCCGTTTGACACCCTCGTCCATGACCTTGCTTAAGAGCAGGAAGGTCGCCGGGCCGATCAAAACGGGGCGCGGCTGAGAGATGCCGGCGGCGCGGGCGCGCCGGACGGCGCGAAACGGATGCTGCGATGCCAGCCGGAAATGTGCGGCGCGATCCAGTTCCGGCACGATATAGTGATAGTTCGTGTCAAACCATTTGGTCATCTCCAGGGCCGTCACGTCGGCGGTCGCATCCTGACGGCCGCGCGCCATGGAAAAATAGGCGTCCAGATCAATCTCGCCATCGGTCGGAGCTCCGTAGCGGGCGGGGACCGCCCCAACCAGCACGGCGGTGTCCAGCATCAAGTCGTAGAACGCGAAATCGTTGCAGGGGATGATTTCGATGCCCGCATCCGTCTGCAATTTCCAGTGCTGCGAGGTCAGGGTATCGGACGTGCGCACGAGTTCCGGGCGGTTGATTTTGCCCGCCCAATACTTTTCGCTGGACCATTTCCATTCCCGCCGCGGGCCCAGACGACTGAAGCCCAGGTTTGCTGAAATTGCCACAATACTCCCTTGAATTTGACGTAAAATACGAGTTTGCTATTGTTTTTACGAGCTCTTTGGGGCGAAAATTGGGGGCAAAAGAGGAATTGGCTCAGAAACGGCAGGCAAGGGTGGGGAAAATGACGGAATTGCCATCAAATTAAATAGCATCCCCGATTGCTCGGGGATGCTATGTCATGTGGGGCAGGGCAAAAGCTCACCTCAGCAGCACCATCTTTCCCATCGCCGATAGGTCACCGGCATTAAGTTGATAGAAATAGGTTCCACTGGGAACCGCGTAACCGCGCAGGTCCGTGCCGTCCCAAATCGCCTCACCGGGGCCGGCCGGTTTCCAGGCATCCATTAAGATTTTTACCATCTTGCCCTGAACATTATAAACCATGAGCTTCATTTGGGCGGCGTAAGGCAAGCTAAAGTGGACGCGCGTATTCTGGTTGAAGGGATTGGGGTAGTTCTGAGTCAGGTGGAAATCAGCCGCCGCCTGCGGCGTAGCGCTGACGATGACCGGGTGAATGACTTCCGCGCCGCTCAAGCTGATGTCCGCCAGTGTGTAATAATAGGTCACGCCGGGTATGACGTCGAAATCGGTGACGGAGTAATGTTGGGTCGTGGTACTGGAAGAGTTGCCGGAGACTTGAGCGATGATGCTGAATTCGCCTTCAGGATCCGTGGCGCGCCGCACGAGGAAGTAGTAGTTGTCAATCTCGCTGGCTGTGATCCAGGTGAGGATGACTCGGTCGGTTTCTGCCTGGCCGCTGAAGGAGACCAGGGTAATTTGCGCGGACGCGCAGGTATAGCTGCACGTGATCACACAAGTGCTCTCGCAAGTCGGCTGGCTGCACGTTACCGCGCAGGTGGCGGCGCAAGTGGCTGCGCAGGTGGAACTGCAGGTGATCTGTGAACAAGTTTGGGTGCACGTGCTGGCGCAGGTCGCTACGCACGTCACGCCGCAGGTGGTCTGATTGCAAGTGGGGCCGCAGGTGATTTCGCAGGTGATGAGATTGCCTGCGCCCTCCCCATTCCCATCCGTCCCCGCGATGGGATTCTTCGGGTTTGAGAGATTATCCTTGCTATCGCCCAACGACTGAGCAAAGAGCGGCGAATCAGCCGGCTCGCCTCCCAGCCTGCTGGACGGGATTAGATGAAACCCGCCCAGGATGGTCAGCGCCAGCGCACAAATCAAGAGTGCTTTCTTCATGATGCCTCCACTTGGCAATGAACCATAGCCATTTGCTAAAGTCTTCCCAACATCAGTATAAGCTCCAAAAGCCAAAAAAGCAAGAAAAATCTTTTCTATTTGAAATTTTTAGTTGTACTTTACCACGATGCCAAGTCCGCCCTTTACGGGTCTAATGCAGCCCCTGAGTTCGCGCAATTTCCGCCTGCTCTGGATCGGCCAGGTGATCGCCTGGTCGGGGGATTCGGTCTATCAGATCGGCCTTTTGTGGCTGATCTTGGATATGACCGGATCGCAGTCGCTGGCGGGCCTGATCACCGCTATTGGCTATCTCCCCGCGCTCCTGCTGGGGCTGTTTCTGGGCGCTCTGGCCGACGTCTGGGATCGCCGCCGCCTGATGATGGCGGCGGACCTGCTGCGCGCCGCCGTGCTGATCTATATCCCCCTGGCCTTCGGATTTCATTGGCTGAATCCCTGGCAGTTGGCCGCTTGCGCCTTCTTGATATCCTCCGGAGCGGCCCTTTTCAATCCGGCGCGGGACGCTTCCGTTCCGCACCTCGTCCCCGAAGGATCGCTTCTGTCCGCCAATGCGCTGGTGCAGACCTCATCCTTCGCTGCCATGCTCTTGGGGCCGCTGTTCGCTGGAGCCATTCTCACCGTTGCCTCGCTGCCCGCGCTTTTTTACGCCGATTCCGCCGCCTTCATCTTATCCTTTATTACGATCTATCTAATGCGAATGTCCAGGGGGACGCCATATTCCGGCCGACTGCAGCCGCTAAAGTCGGTAGGGGAAGGGCTGAGATTCACGGTCCAAACTCCCTGGGCAGGACAGTTGCTGCTGCTGACGGCTCTGGATAATCTCTTCATCATGGGGCCGGCGATTGTGGGAACGCCTATTTTTATTCGGGAAGAACTGCACCTGGGCGCTCAGGCTTTTGCGGGCATCATGGTCTGCTATGCCGTAGGGATGCTGGTGGGAGCCTTGCTATTAGGGATTTTCGGCAAGTCCCTGCCCAAGGGCAAAACCTGGCTGGTGGGCATGGCGCTGGATGGGATTACCTTCATCCCCCTCTACTTCGTACCCTCCTTCGGCTGGATGGCAGCAGCAATCATCATTCACGCCCTTTGCATCCCCCTAATCATGGTGCCGCGAGCGGCGATGGTTCAGGAGGGGATCCCCGCCAATTTGCAGGGCCGATTCTTCGCTCTGGTGAACCTGACCGTAGTCGGCATGACCGCCCTCTCCGCCGCCGCCACCGGCATCCTCTGTGAAAATCTCGGCGTGCGCGGCGTTTTCCTGCTGATCGGCATCGGCGGAGGCGCCTGCGGCGTGCTGGGATTTGGCTTTAAAGCTCTGCGATCCCGGTCCTGACCTTTTGCTCAAAATTCGGCTTCCGTGATCTTTTTCGCTTGCATCTGGCGAAATCTTTTGCTATATTGAAGATTGCCTTGGAGAACTATGTCCAGTTTGCGAGAAACTGAAATATAACTTCTGTAATAACAATAGCATGATTCAAATATGGCCTGGAGGCGGGAGAATTCGAAGCCTCGGGGAAAATGGTGTTGATGAAGTGAGAAATAGGATGCGTCAGGTCGTCGCTTCGCTAAGGACCTGACGCAATGGTGAAACTTGGGAGGTGTCATGCTCAAGCTTGTGATTCTTTTCCCTTTACTGCTGATTTCGACGATTCCCGCCCATGCCCAGGGCTGGAACATCGAGCCAGTCTGTTACATCCCCTTTTGGCCGGGAGCCGCGGACATTGAATATCAAAACGGTCTGGCTTACGTCGCGGCTGGCCAATGCGGACTCTGTGTCGTGGATGTGAGCGATCCTAATGATCCTACCCAGGTGGCATTCTTGCTCGACAGCTCCCTCGCAGGCGCTGGCAACGTTGACCTGGAGGGCGATCGCATGCTGGTGTACGGTTCCCATTTTACTCCCCCCAATATTTACGAAGCATGCGTTGTCCTTCTCGACTTGTCCGATCCCATCAATCCCAGCTATCTATCCTCCTATATTTCTCCAAACCACAGCTTCAATAATGCCATCCTGGCGGGAGATTACGCCTACGTGGTCTCAACACAGGATGAACTGGCGATCCTCGATTTCAGCAATCCGGCCGCGCCGACTTTGGCGGCCGTTTTTCCCCTCATAGGGGAGGGCTACCCGATGATCGTCATCGGCGACCTGCTTTATGTGGGGGTTTCTTCATTCTCTTTCGGGGGAATCGAGGTGATAGACGTCTCCAACCCCTACGCGCCTCAACAGGTGAGTTTTGGTTCTCTCGGCGTAGCGTCTTCCAACCTTGAACTCTGGAACGGCTACCTGCTGGCCTTGCGCTTCGATTATTTCGAAGTGCTCGATATCAGCATTCCGGCCAATCCGCGCGTTGTAAGCACACTGGCGATGAACGCCAGCCTGGGAATGACCGTTTTCGATGACCGCGTTTACTGCGGATGGGGGCTTGACGGAGGATTAGCCGTGGTTGACATTTCCAATCCGCTGGCGCCCCAGCTAATGGGGACGTGCGATTTGCCTGATCAAGTATTGGGAGTGGCTGCCGACGGGGCCCTGGCTTATGTGGCAGATTATGAAGGGGGCTTGCGCGTCGTCAATGCGACCAATCCCCTGGTGCCGGTGGAAATCGGTTCTTGCGGGGAGTCAAATCAAATATATGAAATGGACCTTTCTAAT
>Ga0315284_10000970_pt1 | contig 39834 bp, 46 predicted proteins | sample YL17G09_16_MG_FD_203696 | JGI IMG/M metagenome (GOLD analysis project Ga0315284, IMG submission 203696) | Sediment microbial communities from Yellowstone Lake, YNP, Wyoming, USA - YL17G09_16 | ecosystem: Environmental > Aquatic > Freshwater > Lake > Sediment | place: USA: Wyoming | collected...
CGCGCGAAGTGTGGCTTGGGGTGAGAGCGGTGGCGGAAAAGCAAGAGCGGGCAAAAATTCCTTTCCTCCAATCACCTTCCTTTTTACACGCCCGAGCGTCAGGAATTATTTTCAAAGAAATTTCGCACAAAGTTTAGGATTTCCCACTAGTTGATGCTAAATCGAACACAGGATACTTCTTGAGGCGTTGGTAGCAAATGTAGTCGATGTGGTTCATTGAGAACTGCGCGGACAATCTACCACATTCCTTTTCCTTGCTGTTAGCCAATCGTGCCAGTATTTGTTTATATCAAAGATATGCAAAGGTTCTTCACCATTGTAAAAACACTACTGATTATTCGATGGAAATATCGAGGAGATTTTGCCATGCTGCGGCAGTCTATTTGCCTTGGCAAAAAGATACTCTTAACAAATAAGGTTGCTTGGGTTGAGAATAACGATTTTAGCAAAATCATCATCGTAGTTCTTGCTAAAAACCTGCAAACAACAAGGGCTATTTTTCTTTTATGCCGCGCAGGGCTTGGCCAAGATGCTCTGGCATCTCTGCGTGTCATGTTTGAAAGCCTTGTTGATTTCAAATACATGTACACTGATAAAAAACGAGTGCAGGATTACATAGACTTTGACTATCATACGCGCCTTAAATCTGGGCGGATAATTGAGAGAATATCTGACTCACGGGTGGACAGGGAGAAACTAAAAACGAAACAGCGAGAACTCGAAGCTCGTTGGCAAACAATAAAACATCGGTTTGTAAGGAAGAGAGCCGACGGCAAGGAAGAAGTGTGTAATCGTTGGAGTTGTAAGGATTTAAGAACGATGGCGGTAGAGGTTGGACTTCAGAAATCTTATGATCTTCTCTATGTTTATGCTTCTGACTATGTTCATTCCGCATCTGGGGTAGCGAATAACTATGTTTTGGGACGAGACAAGAACGGTGTTGTAATAGAAATAGGAACAAGCGAAACTATGATAGGAGAAGTCCTACCAACAGCTACCGCGATTTTTCTTGATATGTTAAATATTGTGGATGAGGAGTACAGACTGGGATTCGAGAAAGATTTAAGAAAATTGTCAGAGCGATGGGGGGAAAGAAAAACACAATATCAAAAAACATAAGGAGGATATGCATATATTGCCGCAACACAAACCCAGCCGATTTTAGGAGTCAGGAACGTGCAACACCACGGAGCTTTGGTATGTTTGACTCAAAAACGCTAACATTACACTGTGTTTGTGACGGATGCAGCGATCACTTCAAATTTTCTGCTAAACTCTTAACATATTCGAGTGGTGACCTGTTGAGTCTCTCGCACTCAGCGTGGTGGCATTCGTTTAAGTTTAGTGATGTGGTAAACGGCCGGGATATCTCGGCCGTTTACTAACGCATAACAACGCCACAAAACATGGTTGGTATGATATACTGTGTCTGTACAGTAACCGCACAGCGGCTGGTTTGCATGCCGGAAAGCAAGCAAAAAATTCTCATCGCCGAGGATGAAAAACCGATGGCGCGGGCGCTTGAGCTCAAGCTCGCGCGCGCCGGCTTTGACACGGTAACGGTTGTCAACGGACAGGACGCGCTGACCCAGCTTGAGCAGGACCACTTTGACCTCATGTTGCTTGACTTGGTGATGCCCCGGATGGACGGGTTTTCGCTGCTTGCGGAAATGAAGGAAAGAAACATCGCCGTGCCCGTTATCGTACTCACCAATTTGAGCCAGGAAGAAGATGAAAAAAAGGCGCGCTCGCTGGGCGTGCGGGACTTTTTCGTGAAATCCAATACTCCCATTACCAGCATCGTTGACCACATCAACAACGTTTTATCGTGACCCACTTTGCGTATGCGCATCGACGATAACGCCCTCAAGAATATTCTGGTGAAAAATGCGTATGTGACGCCCGAGGACATGGAAAAGGCGGAGGCGTTCGCACACACGCACCACGCCTCACCCCTCGAGTATCTCTTTTCGGAAGGGCTTGTCACACGCGATTTGGTGGGACAGGCGGTTGCCGAGTCGCTGGGGGTTGCGTACGCGGACCTTAACTCAAACCAGCCGTCCAAGAAGCAGGTGCTGGAGATTCCCGAGGACATCGCAAAGAATTTCCGCGTCGTGCTGTTTTCGAAACAGAGGGATTCGGTTGTCGTCGCGACCGACGATCCGACGCAGGCAAGCATGCGGGAAGCGCTCGCGGCGATGTTCGGGGGCGCTGCGGTGACGATCGTGTATTCTCTTTCGGAGGATGTCGATGCGGCATTCATGCACTACCGCAAACCTCTTGAAACGCGATTCTCGAAGATTATCGAAGAGAAGAAACGCATTGCTCCCGAAATTTTGGGAGAAATTTTTGAAGACGCACTGACGCATCGGGCTTCCGACATTCATTTCGAACCGCAAAGAGACGACATTGCGGTGCGGTTCCGCGTGGACGGGGTTCTCCATGAGGCAGGACGCATCCCGCGCCCGGTGTACGAGAATATTCTCAACCGCGTGAAGGTGCAGAGCAATCTGCGCATCGACGAACACTTTGCGGCGCAGGACGGCTCGATGCGATACGAGAAAGAAGGACGCGTGCTGGATTTGAGAACATCGATCGCCCCCACGATCGAGGGTGAGAAAATCGTCTTGCGTCTTTTGACTTCGTACGTGCAGGGGCTGACGCTGGGAGAACTGGGACTCTCGGTTCAGCATCAGGGGATGCTGGAAGCGGAGACGCAGAAACCGTTCGGAATGATTCTGGTAACCGGCCCCACCGGCTCGGGCAAGACCACCACGCTGTACGCGCTGCTCAAACTGCTCAACAATCCCGACGTGAACATCACGACCATCGAGGATCCGGTTGAATACAGAATGACGGGTGTCAACCAGATTCAAGTGAACCTGCAGACCAATCTGACGTTTGCAACGGGCCTGCGCTCCATCGTGCGGCAGGACCCCGATATTATTCTGGTGGGGGAGATTCGCGACCGGGAGACCGCCGAGATTGCAGTAAACGCGGCGCTGACCGGACATTTGTTGCTCTCGACGTTTCATGCCAACGACGCAGCCACGGCAATTCCCAGGCTTTTGGATATGGGAGTGGAGCCGTTCCTGTTGTCCTCTACGCTTGACGTGGTGGTGTCGCAGCGGCTGGTGAGAAAAATCTGCGAGAACTGCCGTCGCAGTGTTGACATTGAACGCGACGTACTTGCCCGCAGTTTCCCTCGCGCTCACGCGCACTTTGAAGAGCCGCGCATCACGCTCTACGAGGGAAAAGGATGTCCCCTGTGCAAGAACACCGGTTTTCGGGGACGCACGGCGGTGTTTGAGATCATTCGCATCACGCCCAAACTGCAGGATTTGATTCTGCGCAACCCCTCAGCCCAGCAGGTGTGGGACTGTGCGCGGTCCCAGGGGTCGGCGTCGATGTTTGAGGATGGTATTGAGAAAGTGAGAAACGGCGTCACGACACTGGAGGAGCTCCTGCGGGTCGCGGAGCCGCCGGAAAACAGCGGTCAGTAATCAACAGCCGGGGTCGGTGGTCAGGTACCATCCACCCGCTTCTTCTGTGACAAAAGAGCGCGAAGCGTTTATCGAGAACCTAAGCATGCTGGTGGCATCGGGCATGACGCTTTCGGACGCGTTACGGGCCGGTGCGGCAGAATTACGCTCGAAACGGATGCGGCGCATTGTTGGCAGCGTTATTGAAGAAGTCGAGAATGGATCATCACTGTGGAAAGCACTTGCGGGAACCGGTGCATTTGCTCTTCACATGGTGTCGCTGGTGCGACTCGGTGAGGAGTCGGGGAAACTTGCGCAGAATCTGAAAGTCATCGCCGTGCAGCAGGAAAAGGACCGCGTGTTCCGCTCGCGCATCATGTCGGCGATGATGTATCCGGTATTTGTGCTGGCGCTGACGGTCGTGGTCGGGACGGGCATTGCGTGGTTTATCCTTCCGCGGCTTGCCGAGGTATTCTCGCGTCTCCGGATTGAATTGCCGATCATGACCCGTGTGCTGATCGCCGCGGGAAGTTTTTTGGGACACTACGGCGTTTTTGCAATTCCCGCCGCGGCGGCCGTGATTCTTGCGGTGCTTGCGGTGATGTTTTGGATTCCGCGAACGCGGTTTATAGGACAGGCGTTGCTGTTTCTGCTGCCGGGAGTGCGACGTCTGGTACAGGAAGTCGAACTTGCCCGCTTCGGGTATCTATTGGGGACGCTTCTTGAAGCCGGACTGGGAGTGACGCAGGCGCTGGATTCGCTTGCCGCCACGACGTCGTTTCGGGTCTACGGGCGGCTGTACGCGCGCCTGCGCGATCTGGTGGAAGAGGGGAATTCGTTTCAGAAGAGTTTTGCGCTCCAGAAGCGCCTGGCGCTGCTCATTCCGTTGTCCGTGCAGCAGCTGGTTGTTGCGGGCGAGCAGTCGGGAACGCTGGCGCAGACGCTTCAGAAGGTTCATCTGGCGTACGAGGCCAGAATCGACATGACCACCAAGAATCTGACGGTGATTCTGGAGCCGATTCTCTTGGTCATCGTCTGGGTCGGTGTGGTGTTTGTCGCGCTGGCGATTATTCTTCCCATTTACAGTCTTATCGGCGGGCTCAATCAGCCCTCGGGCACTCCGACTCAAACTCCGCCGCCCGTATCGCAGATTCAGTTTCAGGATGAAGAGGCACCTTTTGGACAACCAGCCGCCCCCGCCGGTTTTGAAGCGCGCGCGGGCATGCTTGAAATTATCGATATCGGGAGGAGCCGGATCTTTGTGCGGGCTCAGCCCTCACCCGATGGAACGGTTGTAGGAAGCGCCGGCAGCGGGGAGCGCTTTCCGCTTGAAGGAGAGACGGATGGATGGTGGAGCATCGTATTATCCGGCGGCGTGAAGGGATGGGTATGGGGGGAGTATGTCACCATTCTTGATGAGAACGAGTAGAGCGGCGGCGCAGGCCCCGTTATATTACTGTGCTGAACAAAGGCAGCGCCTTTGTTCTCCCCCCGTTGAGCATGTCTGACCATATTGGAATGAACGGTGCAATCCACATGCGCAATGCTCAACCGGTTGCTGTAAAACGGCGCAGTAATATAACGGGGTTCACGCTTCTTGAAGTACTGCTGTCGGTTGCCGTGGTGGCAATTCTTGCGGGCGTATCGGTACCGCTGTATCAGTCGTTTCAGATTCACAGCGACCTTGACGAGGCAGCGGCAACCTTTGTGCACGCCCTGCGGCGCGCGCAGACGCTTGCGATGACGGGAAGCGGCGATTCGATGTGGGGAGTTGCGGCGCAGAACGGTTCCATCACCGTTTTTCGGGGAGCAAGCTATGTACTCCGTGGTTCGAGCACCGATGAAACGTTTGACGTATCTCCGATGCTCTCCATCACCGGCGTTTGGGAAATTGTATTTTCAAAAGTGGAAGGGCATCCGAGCGTTACAGGGTCAACCATATTCACATCGTCTGCCGGTGAAGCGCGGACGATAACCATCAATGAAGCGGGGACCGTTTTATACTAAAAGCGGCGCTTCGGTTGTTGAAGTGGTGCTCTCGGGCGCCGTGCTTGCACTGCTGGTGACGGCGCTGGTGGGAGGTATGGTGTACGGACAGCAGTCGGGCGCGCTTGCGGGAGAGAGGGCGCGCGCCGTGCTGCTTGCCCAAGAAGGACTTGAGGCGGTACGCAGCATGCGGGATGGAAGCTTTTCCGGTGTTGGGGACGGAGCGCACGGTCTTTCAATCAGCGGCGGGCGGTGGATTTTTTCCGGAACGCAGGATACGATCGGCGAATTCACACGCCAGACTGTCGTGACAAGCGTTGACGCGCGCCGCAAGGACGTTTCGGCCACGGTGACGTGGCAGCAGAGTTTGCAGCGCAGCGGCACCGTGTCGCTTGCAACTCGTCTGACCAACTGGCTTGCGGCTGCTGTCGGGAACTGGGCGATGCCGCGCCGGGAAGCCAGTCTCAACCTTGCGGGCACGCAGGACGGCATCAAAATTCAAACACAGGGAGAGTATGCATATGTAGTACGCAACGGCGGCACGCCCGATTTTGCGGTGATTGACGTTTCCAACCCAGCGTCACCGGTGCTTGTCGCCTCTCTGTCGCTTGCGGGGACTCCTCAGAACATCGCCGTGTCCGGAGATTATGCGTATATAGCGTCTAACAGCGATACCCAGGAGCTTCAGATTATTAATATCAGCAATCCTTCCGCCCCCATCGTCGCCGGAACCTTCAACGACGCGGGCACGGAAAACGGCTGGGGAATCGCCGTCGAGGGAAATTTTGCGTACCTGGTTCTTGACGGGGGGAATGAGTTTGTCGCCGTTGATGTTTCGAATCCCGCCTCCCCCGTGCTTAGAGGTGCGCTTGACCTTGGAGCGACGGCGCGCGAGGTGGTAGTACTGGGGTCATATGCGTACATTGCTTCCTACAGCGACAGCCGGGAACTAGAGGTTGTTGACGTGACCAACCCGTCGGCGCCCTCACTCATCGGGTCACTAAATCTCTCGGGAACCTCTAATGCGCTTACCATTGCCGGGTTTGAAAACACCGTTGTGGTGGGCAGAAGCGGCGGCAACGTGTACGTGATCAATGTGTCCAATCCCCGCTCGCCATTCCTTGAAGGTACGCTGGCCGCGGCGGCAGCCATCAATGACCTGTCGCTTGGCAACGGCAACGCTTATGTGTTTGCCGGAGGAGACAACAACAATGCGGAGCTGCGCGTTATAGACATTACCAACCACTCAACCCCCGCGCTGGCCGGGTCGCTCAACATTCCCGCCGGTTCAAATCCTTCCGTTGATCTTAACGGTGTTGCGTATCATCCGGGGAAGGACCGCGTGTTTGCCGCAAGCGACGCGGACAATGCCGAATTTATGACATTAGCCCCGCAGTAGTATGCAAGCGTCCAATAGAGGTTTCACATTAGTTGAGCTTCTCTTGTACGTTGCTACTGCCGCGCTGATACTGACGGCGGCGGTGACGCTGTTTGCAATGGTGCTTGGGGGGAGAGTCAAAAACCAGGCCGTTGCCGAAGTTGAACAGCAGGGAGCGATTGTGACGCAGACCATCCTGTTTCATATCAGGAACGCGCGCGGTATTGACATGCCGCTTCAAGGAATCGCAACTGCGACGCTTGTACTCGATACGATGGCATCGAGCACCGATCCTGTCGTTGTTAATATTGCGAGCGGCACCATTCGTCTGGTGAGTGGAACAGGACTGCCCGTTGCACTGACGAACAATCGTGTCATCGTGTCCAATCTTGTTTTTGAAAATTTCTCGGCGGGCGCCGCATTCGGAACCGTGCGGGTCAGGTTTACGCTTACGCATGTCAACCCCCAACAGCGCGGCGAGTTTGAATGGTCGAAGATGTTTGAAGGATCGGCGGCGGTCAGGCATCCGTGAAACGTATGAGCAACATAAATGCTCAAGCGACGCAGCGCACTTCCGGTAACGGCGGCTACGTTACGCTCATCAGCGTCATCGTGGTAGGTGCGGTGGGAGTTGCAGCGGTCACAGCGTTGCTGACATGGGGGCTTTCCGTGTCGCGTTCAAGTTTTTCTTTCAATCAGTCGGCGATGGCACAGGGTGCGGCAGACGCGTGCGCGGAGGAAGCACTGCAGGAGATTCGCGAGGCGCCTTTATTCACCGGAAGCGGGTCACTGTCGCTGGTGCAGGCGTCGTGCACTTTCTCGGTTGCCGATGAGGGAGGGCAGCGTCGTCGGATTCTTTCACAAGGAACAGCGGGACAGGCGGTGCGCAAGGTTATCGTTCTGGTAGACGTCATCACTCCCGCCATCGGCGTTTCCTCGTGGAAGGAAGTTGGGGATTTTTAATGTGTCCAGGCGGGCATGCGGTATGCTACAATAGAGGAAAGTGAAAGGTGAAAAGTTCGTAAGGTATTCAGCATTTACAAGGTCTGCAAAGTTTTTAAAGTAACACATCGCACCAAGATATATGAATATACAGCGCATGCATGGTACGTCGCGTTCCGGGTTCACCCTTCTTGAGATTCTGCTGGTCGTTGCCGCGATTGCAATTCTTGCGGGCATTGTCATTGTTGCCATCAACCCCACCAAGCAACTGGGCGACACACGCAACGCGCAGCGGCGCGTCGACGTTAACACGATTCTCAATGCCGTGTATCAGTATGCGGTTGACCACAACGGAGCGTTGCCGGCGAGCGTTACTACCTCAACGACCGAGATTTGCAAAACCGGTGCCGCATCCTGCACGGGATTCGTGGATCTTTCGGATCTGACGGCGGACGAGAAATATCTGGTTGCCATTCCCACCGATCCCAGCGGCACTTCTTCAAATGGTGCCGGTTATAGGATTGCAAAATCGGCAAACGGACGCGTGACCGTTACGGCACCTGCTGCAGAGCAGGGACTGACGGTAAGCGTGACGCGGTAATGGGCGCCAAGAGATATTTCGGTTGATAAGGCGTCATGAGTCAAGCGCAGGGGCATCGCAATCTCATTAAAGGTCTGACGGCGCGATTTATGCTTGCGTTGGGCCTCATTTCGCTTCTTGCGCTTGCGGGACAGTTGCTTGTTCAGCGAGAGCTTGAGCGACAGTCGAGTGACGTGTTGCTGGTCAACCTCACGGCGCGTCAGCGGCTTTTGAGTCAGAAGATCAGCGAGACGGCGCTTGTGATTCAGACGACGCAGGATACCAATGAACTTTCCAGCCGTGCGGATGAGCTGGAGCGACTGCTCAAATCGTGGGAGGGGGCGCACATCAGTGTGCGCGGTCAGGAGTCCGCTCTTTCCGGAACGGATGATTCGGTAGCGACTTTTTTGTTCGATACGCTGGATCACTCGTACCGCGTGATGCGGGATGAAGTTCTGGCGCTCCTGTCGGAAACTCGTCAGGCAGTCACGACTGGGACAAAATCGGAACGCGTTACGCTGTTGGTGGACGAGATTCTTAAGGAAGAAGTGAGGTTTTTGGAAGCGCTGAACACTCTTGTATTCACGTTCGGCGGCGGCGAGTCAGCGCGCATCGGTGTGATGCAGAAGGTAGGTCTCGCACTGCCAATTGCCATCATCATCGTGGTGCTGATTCAAGGAGTGTTTATCTTTCGTCCCTCGGTGAATCGCATTAAGGATGCGATGACGGAGCTTGAAAAATTCCGGCTTGCAGTTGAGAACACGTCCGACCACATTACGATCGCCAATGCGAGCGGCACCATTATGCTGGTCAATCGCGCCGCCGAGCTGACCACCGGCTATTCAGCGAAAGAACTGATAGGCAGCGCCATTAGCGGGGAGGGTATGTGGCGCGGAGATGTTGAACCGGAGTTCTACATGGACATGTGGGAAACCATCAGGGTCAAGAAGGAAATTTTCAAAGGCGTGGCGGCCAACAGAAAAAAGAACGGGGAGCAGTATTACTCGGCGGTCAGCTTGGTTCCGATTCTGGATGACCGCGGCGAAGCGCAGTTCTTCGTATCGCTTGAGCGGGACATTACCACCGAGGTAAACGTCGACCGTGCCAAAACCGAATTTGTATCACTTGCATCGCACCAACTCAGAACCCCTCTCTCGGCCATCAACTGGTACGCGGAGATGCTCCTGGGAGGCGACGCGGGACCGCTGGGTGAGGAACAGCGCAAATATGTTGAGGAGATGTACAAGGGAAATCAGCGAATGGTTGAACTGGTTAATGCACTCCTGAACGTTTCACGTATCGAGTTGGGGACATTCGTCATTGAACCGGAACCGACTAACATCGTTGAGATCGCCGACAGCGTGATTGCAGAGCTTAAGCCTTCTATCGCCAAACAAGGCATCGTGTTTGAACGATCAGTGTCACCGGACATTCCGATTATCCCGGCCGATCCTAAACTGGTACGCATAGTCTTCCAGAATCTTTTGTCAAATGCGGTGAAATACACCCTCAAAGGAGGGACGGTGTCGCTGGCAATCTCTCCGGTGCGCGAGCAGGCGTCGCGCAAAGATACCGACGCCGCATTGCAGGGGAACATTTTAATACGAGTGTCCGACACCGGCGTCGGCATCCCGCTGGAGGCCCAGAACAGGATATTTTCCAAACTGTTTCGTGCCGACAACGCCCGTGAGCTTGACAGCGGCGGCACGGGACTGGGGCTTTATATCGTGAAAGCGGTTCTCGATCACTCGGGCGGACGCGTCTGGTTTGAATCATCGCCGGGAAAAGGGACGACGTTCTATGCCACACTGCCGCTCTCGGGAATGAAAGCAAAGACGGGACAAAAGGAGCTGGGATAAGCACCGTACCCTGCCGCGGCTCGTGGTATACTGTACCTATGACGTCTCAGAAACCTGAAAAAACCATTCTGGTTGTGGAAGACGAAACGCCCTTAAGCGACGCCATTAAGAGCAAGTTTGAGAGAATGGGGGTTGTGGTGATACTGACGCGGACAGTCGCGCAGGCGAAAGAATCTCTTCTCGCTTCGCCGCCTGATGCGGTGTGGCTTGACCACTACCTGATCGGAAAAGAAGACGGACTTGACCTGATTGCGTTCATGCGGGGCGAGAAAACCCTCAAGTCAATTCCGGTGTTTGTCATTACCAACACCGGCGGGTACGAGAAGCAGACCGCGTACCTTCGGCTGGGTGTGGTGAAATACTATATTAAGTCGGACGTGCGTCTTGCCGATGTGGTCAGCGAGATCGTCGCGTATCTGTCTGGCGACCAGCGTCAGTAACCAAACGGAGTATGGATACAAAGAGAGTCCTCATTATAGAAGACGAGGTGCAGCAAATGGAGGCGCTGCGCATCAAGTTTACGCGCGAGGGGTTTGAGATCATTGAAGCCGTCAACGGCGTTGACGGACTCGCGACGGCACTGCGCGAGCATCCCGACATCATTCTGCTTGATATCATTCTGCCTAAGATGGACGGGATGACGATGCTCAAAAAACTGCGCGAAGACGAGTGGGGAAAAACGTCGAAAGTCGTGATTCTGACGAACTTGAGCGACGACGAGAAAGTGCTTGAGGCGGCGCGACAGGGAACGCACGAGTACCTGGTCAAGGCGGATTGGAGAATTGACGATGTGGTCAGGAAGGTTCGCGAACGGCTTGGGATGAATCAATAAACTGCAGTTGTCGGTCTTTTGCCGTCGGCACTGGCCGCCAGCCGCTCTCTTTGTGCGTATTTCTTCAAAGTTTCAGCAGTTTACCGGCAAGAAGGTTCTGATTATCGTTGCCGGGTCGCAGGAGGCGGATTTTTACATTGCCGGCGATGGGGAGATCGAAAAAGTGCGTTCGTTTGTGGTGCGAAAACCGCGCTACTCAGACCGCGAAGGATTTTCGGTCAGGAGCGCGGGAAGAAAAATAATAGGGTCGGGTTCTGCCAACAAAGCCCAGAGTAAAAAGCTTGCGCAGGACGTTGCGCGGGAGTTTGAACAGTCGCTGAAAGCGCTTGCGCGCCGCTCGTTTGACATGGTGTACCTGTGTGCTCCCGCTGATGTCATTTCCGTTGCTCGCGAGCATATGCAGCGCTCCTTGAGCGACAAGCTGAAAAAGACAGTGCGGGGGAATTTTTTCAAGCAGCATCCGTTTGAGATACTTGAAAAACTAGCGGCACGATAGGACAGGAACAATCCGGTAAGTCGTTTCTCCCGCGGTGTGTTACAACGCGCCCCCTTGCTATTTTTTATAAAGTGTGATATAGTTAATTTGGAACGCGATTAAAGAACTGCCTGAGCCAACGAATACCTCAAAAAGGAGGGACAGATGAATCACGTTCATCAATTCAAGAAAGTGTTTGCCAAGTTGGAAGTAGGATACGGGATGTTTCATAGGTGCGAGTGCGGCGAGTACCATCCCGACTGCATGGGAGGTTCGTCGGCACTCGAGAAGGGAGCCGCCACCGTCGCCCTCGAGGAGGTCCCGGAGCCGCTTCTGTTCAGAGCGCGAACGATCGTCATGGGTAAGAGGGCGGCAATGGCCTACAACAAGCCCACGCTGCTGATGTAACGCTGTACCACAGGGGGCCCTTGAGCTCCCTGTTGCTTTATGGTGTCGGTGTTATACTGCTAAAATAAAAAGGGATGGAAGCGTGCGTGAGTCCCACCTTCACTAAAGTTTCGGCGGGCAGGGGTTGAAAAGACCTACTTACCCCCGTAGAAGAACAGTGAGTTGGCCGAGTGGCTTATGGCGCTGGTCTTGTTCCCGGTTTGTTCCTATCTCTGACAGGACTACAAACCGCAATCCCGCTTAAAACGGAGAGGTGTGTGAGTGGTTGAAACAAACGGTCTTGAAAACCGTTATGCCCGAAAGGGCATCGTGGGTTCGAATCCCACCCTCTCCGCCAGGTTTAGTCTGGTAATCGACGCGCTAAACGGGGCGTAGTTGCTGTATCACCTTCTGGCTTCAAGCGTTTTGTGCTACACTCGTATCGTATGGAACCGAGGAAAAAAATCCTCATTGTCGAAGACGAACTTTCCCTTTTGGAGGCGCTGGGGGACAAGTTCAGGCACGAGGGATTTGAATCGCTGGTGGCCAAAAACGGGAAAGAAGGCCTTGCGGTGGCAATCGAAAAGCAGCCGGACCTTATCTTGCTTGACATCGTGATGCCCGTGATGGATGGGATGACGATGATGAGGAAGCTTCGGGAGCACAGCGAGTACGGAAAGCACGTGCCGATTATCCTGTTGACGAACCTGAGCGCCGATGACGACACGAGAATGAAAAGCGTCGCCGAGTACGAACCGTCATTCTATCTGGTAAAAGCTGACTGGACGATTGATAAAGTAGTTGAGAAAGTTCGGGAAGTGTTGAAGTTATAAACACAGCGGAGTGCCTGTGTCGCTTCGATAACAATTGGCACGCTTCGTGTAGTTTTTCAAGCTTTTGCAACGACGGCAGCGATGATACGACCAGCGCTGCTGTTTTTGAATGTTGCGACAGCTTCCGAGAGCGTTGCGCCCGAAGTGGTGATGTCGTCGACAAGGAGGATGTTCTTTCCTTTCACGTTGTCTCTGCAGCGGAAGGCGCCGGCAACGTTATGGTGTCGTGCGGCTGCGTCGGGGCACTGCGTTTGCGATGCGGTGTTTTTGACGCGAACCAGCGGCTCGACAAGAGGAAGCGAGAAATAGTCTGCCACGATGCGTGCAAGTTCGCGCGACTGGTTGAATCCGCGGAGCCGTTCTTTTGCTGGATGCAGGGGCATGGGAACGACCGCGTAGGAAGAAAATTGCTCTCCCAATTGTTTGAGGTGGACGATTATGAGTGCCGATAAGAGGAGTCGCAACTGCCCAAGCCGCTGGTATTTGAAATGGTGGATGAGTGAGGGAATCGGTTCGGAAAAGTGCGTTGCGGGAGCAAGAAGATAGGGGACGGCAGGATGACAGCGGTCGTTCCACGCGATGCGTCGCGCGCCGCAACGGGGACACACGAATGCCGTGTTGAGCGTGATGGAATCGAAACACTCGGCGCACAGGAAACGTGACTGATACGCCAGCGATTGTCTGCAGTTAACGCATCGGGGTGGAAATAACACATCGAGCATCCGTTCTTTTACGTGTTTAAACAGGCGCATAGGGATTATTCTTTCGGCACTTCGGGCGTGATATACTGGTATCGTAGCATAACCACCTGATTTTTTAGACGGACATGTTCGGAATCAAAGACATACTCTCGCGCGTCGCCGGCGTGCGGTCGCATCTTGGCGTTGACATCGGCACCACGTCCATCAAGGTGGTCGAGCTCAAACGCGTTGGCCAGTTTGCGCAGTTGACCAACTATGCGCTTCTGGAAAGCTACGGCCACTTTGAGCGGCCCAACAACGTCATTCAAGCAAACGCGCTTAAAATTTCGGTGAAAGAAACTGCGGCATTGCTCAAACTTCTTTTGAAGCGTGTTCAATTTGTCACTGATGCTGCGGCCGCATCAGTCCCGTCGTTTGCCTCGTTCGTTACGATGATTGAAATGCCCCAAATGGATAAAGCCGAGACGGAGCGGGCGATGTCGTTTCAGGTCAAGCAAAACATCCCGCTGCCGCTCTCGGAGGTTGCGGTGGACTGGATGAAAGTCGGCGAGCGGCAGGATGAGGACGGATTCACCAAGCAGCAGATTCTGGTCATCGCGATACCCAACGAAACCATTGCTCGCTACCGGGAGATTTTTCGGGGCGCGGGACTTGCACTACGTGCGCTTGAGGTTGAAAATCTTGCGTTTGTACGCGCGACGGTGGGCAACGACGCTACCCCCACGCTGATTGTAGACATCGGCGCCCGCTCCACCAATGTGAGCGTTATTGATCAGGGATTTTTGAAGCACAACACTCAGATTGATTACGCGGGCGACACGCTCACGCAAGCAATCGTGAAAGGCCTTGGCATCAGCTACCGCCGTGCGGAAGATCTAAAAAAGCAGCGCGGTATCATCGGCGGCAACGGAGAATACGAGTTATCCACATTACAGATGCCGTTTGCGGATGTTATACTTCAAGAAGTAAGAAAAGTGAAGGACGCCTTTGAAGGTAATTTCGGCGTTCGTGTTCAACGCGTTCTTCTCATCGGCGGCGGTGCTAATCTGATCGGACTTGACGCATTGGCCGAGGAGCGCTTGGGGGTGCCGACGGTACTGGGCAACGGGTTGTTGTATGTTCAAACGTCGCCGGAACTTTCAGTAGTTGCAAAAGAACTGGGCACGCGCTTCGCCACCGCCATCGGGCTCGCCGTCAAGAGTGTTATCTAACACGTGGTATGTCGTTGTTGAGTAAATTTCAAAAGAGCTCTTCAATCAAAAGCGGCCCTCCGGCCGGCCTTCCCTGGAGGATTTTTTTGCTGTCGCTGGTAGTGTTGGGACTCACCGTGCTGGTGTATGCGGGGATGTCGTTCGGGTACGTTCCGTATCTGAAATCCGAGGTGCAGCAGGTGGATGCCAAGTTCAAGCAGCTGTCGCAATCCATCGATGACGCCAAACAACAGGAACTCTTGAAGCTTTACTCGCAACTGTACAACATCAAAACTCTGTCGACCGCTCATGTGTATCCGTCGCGATTTTTTGACTTTTTGGAGCGGGCGACATACCCCGCCGTGCGTATCACCTCGCTTGTGCTCAACATCAAAAGCCGTGAGGCGCGTCTTGAGGGCATCGCGCTGGCGTCGGATATTTTAACCACACAGCTGGCGGCTATCCAGGAGAGCCCCGAGGTTGAGAGTATCGAGCTTGACGCAATGCGCCAGCGGGATGCCAAAGAAGGCGGCGGCGTCACGTTTTCGGTGAAGGTGCTCTTTGTGAAAGATTTCTTTTCTCATCCCTGATGTTGTATGAAGACATCCACTAAACGTATCATCTTCATGCTGCTTGCCATCACGTTTCTGATGGCGTCTGTTGCCGTCTTCTCGTTGTTCATCAAGCCGACCTATGCGCGCATTAACGATCTCAGGAGCGACTTGGCGTCCCAGACGCAGACGCTCGAGAAGTATCAAAAAGCGCTGGGCAGCGTTCAGGAATTATTTGGGCAACTGGAGAACGCCAGCCAAGTTGAGCGGCAGGTGTCGCTGGTGTTTCCCGCTTCGAAAGATTCCGCGTATTTTGTGAGTCAGATGGTTGGGCTTGCGAGCATTAACGCGCTCACCGTCGAGAGTTTTTCGACGAAGCTTTCTCCCATACAGCCGCAGGCTTCGAGCATCATCAAAAATATCGGGCGCTTGGCGGGCAACCTGAAAGGAGTGGGAAGCTACGCGGGCATCAAAACGTTCTTGCGGCAGCTTGAGCGCAACATTCTCTTGATTGATGTTGACGAGCTCAGGATTGAGGGGTCGGAAGATCCTACCAAAGCATTTCTTTCTTATCAGCTGTCGGCGGTCAGTTACTATCAAATTGAGTAAGCGGCACGCGTATGGCAATCGTCATTGAAGAAGAAAAAGGAAGAGGCGGGTGGTTTGGCTTCGGGGTTTTAATCCTGGTGTTGGTGATTTTGGGAGTCGCGGTGTACTACCTGTTCTTCGTCAAGCCTGAGTTTTTGCTGACCAAAGTCGCGCCGCTCCGCAGTCTGCAGCCGATTGATGAGCTGACCAAGATTAATTTCAATCCTGCCGACGTGCTCTCAAGTCCGTTCTTCAAATCTCTATCTCCCGTTATTTCTCCCCCCAGTGTTGGACAACCTCCCGGCAACTCGTCGCCGTTTGGAGTCTTTTGAACATACACGGCTCATGGAAAATAAGACCCTTATTGATGCGCTGGTGCAACGAGGCGCTCTTGAAAAAAGCGCCGCACAGAAGCTTCTGCAAGAAGCGTCATTTGCCAAACGCCCCGTTGATGAATTGATCTACGAGCGGCGCCTGGTGCCCGAACAGAAAATTCTTGAAGTTAAAAGCGCCCTGTTGCAAGTGCCTTTCCGGCAGGTTGAAGCCAAAGACATTTCCGACGAAACGCTCAAACTGGTTCCCGAGACCACCGTACGCAATTTCCGCGTGGTGCCGTTGCGACTGGACGGAGAATTGTTGGTGGTCGGTATGGTCAGCCCCGACGACGAGCGGGCACAGGAGGCACTCAAGTTTGTCGCCAAACAGCTGAGGGTGAATGTGGGGATGTATCTAATCTCGATGTCGCTGTGGGAAACGGTGCTTCGGCGCTACTCTCCCTACCGGAGCGAGGTGGATGAGGCAGTGAAATCGGTGGTGGGAGCAGGCGTACGCAAACTTGCAGCGGAGCAGAAAGTGGTGCAGTTGGAGATAGGAAGCGCGGGAGAAGAAGCTCCCATCATCCGCATCGTCGCCTCGACACTCAAAGAAGCGGTGTGGCAGCATGCCTCCGATATCCACCTGGAGCCGCAACGCAACCGTCTGCGCATCAGGCTCCGCATTGACGGGGAACTTCAGGAAGTCGCATCGATGCCGATTGAACTGCATCAGCCTGTCGTTTCGCGCGTGAAGGTGATTTCCAATCTTAAACTTGACGAAACACGCATCCCCCAGGACGGACGGTTCCGCACGGTGCTCTTGGGGCGGGATATTGATTTTCGGGTGGCGACATTTCCTACACCGGTGGGAGAAAAAGTTGCCATCCGCGTGCTTGACCCTACGGTGGGACTAAAAGGTCTTGAAGAGCTCGGGCTGGTCGGCGGGAACCTGGCGATGGTTAAGGAGAGCATCTTTAAACCGTACGGCATGGTGCTGATCACCGGTCCCACCGGTTCGGGCAAAACCACCACACTCTACGCACTGATGCAGGTGCTCAACCGTGACCAGGTCAATATCGTAAGCTTGGAGGATCCGGTCGAGTATTATATGGACGGGCTTAACCAGTCGCAGGTTCATCCTGAGATCGGCTACGATTTCGCCTCGGGACTGCGGCAGATTTTGCGGCAGGATCCAGATGTGATTATGGTAGGCGAGATTCGTGACAACGAAACCGCCAGACTTGCAATTCACGCGGCGCTCACCGGCCATATCGTGCTTTCGACGCTGCATACCAACAACGCTATCGGGGTGGTCCCGCGGTTGGTTGACATGGGTGTGGAGCGATTCCTCATACCGGCGGCATTGAATCTGATGATGGCCCAGCGTCTCTTGCCCCGTCTGTGTCTGCAGTGCCGGTCGCGAAAGATGCTGATACCTGACATTGAAGCGATTGTGGAAAAAGAACTTTCTCAGATTGACGAGGGGGTCAAGAAGGAAATGGGCGTGACGACTCCTTATATGTCGTGGGAGAGTAAGGGGTGCGAAGCGTGCAACGGCAAAGGGATTTCGGGACGCGTGGCGATCTTTGAAATGCTTCAAATGACCAGGGAACTGGGAGCCATTGTCAGCGAAAAACCGAATGAGATTGAGATTATTAAAGAGGCAAAGCGCCAGAAGATGCTGACGCTGCGCCAGGACGGAATCTTAAAGGCGCTCAAAGGGCTGTTATCCATTGAAGCCGTGCTGCGGGAAACCGAGGAAATGTGAAAAAGTAGAAAGTCGAGTGTAAAAAGTGTAAGGTAAGACAATGGAGTACAAACGAAAACTGCACGATCTGTTGCTGACCTGCGCGAAGCAGGAGGCATCAGATCTTCACATCGGCGTAGGATACTTTCCGACACTGCGGATTGACGGGGCGCTGGTGCCGCTGACGCAGGAGAGTATCATTACGCCGCACGACGCCGAAGGATTGGTGACGGCGTTGCTGACCGACGAACAGATACCGGCGTTGGCTCAAAACAAGGAGATCGATTTTTCATACGCGTTTGAGGACAAAGCGCGGTTTCGCTGCAATGCATATTTCCAGCGCGGTTTTATGGCCGCGGCGCTCCGGCTGATTCCGGCGCGCGTCAAAACCATTGAGGAGTTAAACCTTCCGCCGATTCTGCATGACTTTGCGCAGCTGTCGCAGGGATTTGTGTTGGTGGTGGGACCGGCCGGACACGGTAAATCATCCACGCTGGCGGCGATTCTTGACGAGATCAATCACTCGCGCACCGATCACATTATCACCGTTGAAGATCCCATCGAGTATCTGTTCGTGCAGGACAAGAGCATTATCTCCCAACGTGAGGTGGGAACCGACACACTCGAGTTTTCCCGGGCGCTGCGGTCGGTGCTGCGGCAGGACCCGGACGTTTTAATGATCGGCGAGATGCGCGACACGCAATCCATCGCCACCTCGCTGACAGCCGCCGAAACCGGTCACGTGGTATTTTCAACGCTGCATACGAACTCTGCGGCCCAAACCGTAGACCGTATTATTGACAGTTTTCCCGCCGAGCAACAGGGACAGGTCGCCTCGCAACTTGCGGCAACGCTGGTGGGGATCGTGTCGGAGCGCCTCATCCCGCGGGTTGAGGGGGGACGCATGCCCGCCTGCGAGGTAATGCTGGCAAATCCGGCCATCCGCAACCTCATCCGTGAGAGGAAAATCTACCAGATTGACCTGGTGATCGAAACCAATGCGCAGGAGGGAATGATCACGCTCAACCGGTCGCTGGCCGATCTTGTCAGACGCCGGGAAATCAGCATGGAGAAGGCCGAGCTGTATTCGCTCAATCCTTCGGAGCTGAGAATACTGCTGGAGAAGTAAGTCAACGGGCGGCGATCCTGAGTTTGTCGAACAGATCACGGTTCGCTGATGGTGTATGAAGTACAAGTACCAGGCGCGCAACAAAGCGGGGGAACTGCAAGTGGGGTACGTCGAGGCGCCCTCAAAAGATGTAGCGCTTTCGGTTCTGACCGGTCACGAACTGTTCGTATTGAGCATCCAATCGGCTGAGCGGCACACATTCCGGGAAACGCTCTTTCAGTTCTTCAACCGCGTCAAAATTCGTGACCTGATGGTCTTCACGCGGCAACTCGCCACTCTGATGGAGTCGGAGCTTCCGCTGGACAACGCGCTGCGGGTTTTGTATCAGCAAACCACCAACCAGATCTTACGAGAAGCGGTGTTTCAGGTTGCGCAGGATGTCGAGGCGGGACTTTCGTTTTCGCAGGCGCTGGAACGCCAGAAACCCATTTTTTCTGACTTCTACGTCAGCATGGTCCGCTCTGCAGAAGTGACGGGGCGCTTGGAAGAGGCGCTTACCTTTCTCGCTTCATACGTCGAGAAAGAGGCACAGTGGAAACTGAAAGTGGTCAATGCACTCATCTACCCGGGGGTATTGTTGGGATTGTTTCTCATCGTTGCGGTCGTGATGGTGACGGTTATCTTCCCCAAGATCGAACCTGTGTTCGCTGAATCGGGCGCTCAACTTCCGGCGATCACCAAAGCATTCTTGTCTACCGGACGCATTGTGATTGATTGGTGGTGGGTGGTGATTTTGGTGTTGGGAGGCACCGTGTTTATTGTCGTTGATTACTTCAATACTCGTGAAGGCAAGACGGTAAAAGGGCAGCTTCTCATAAACCTTCCGGTGTTTGGGAAACTGTTTCGCAAAATGTACGTGGCGCGCTTTGCGCAATCGCTGAGCGTGCTGATCAAGGGAGGGATTCCGCTGACCCAGTGCATTGAGATTGGAGCCGATACTATCGGCAACGTGGTATACGTTGAGACGCTCAAAGCGGTCGCCGACGGGGTGCGGGAAGGGGCACTGCTGTCGCAGATGCTGCTTTCGTACCAGCAGTACTTTCCGGCAATGGTGGGGCAGATGGCCGCGGTGGGAGAAACCACGGGCCGACTCGACGAGATGATGGTTAAAATCTCGACATTCTACGAAAACGAGGTCAACGACATGATGGCAAACCTTTCGGAGCTTTTGCAGCCCATTCTTATTCTGATAGTGGGCGTCGGCATCGGCCTGCTCTTTGCTTCAATACTTATTCCCATCTTCAATTTGGCACAATCGTTCAAGTTGTAGTATACTAAAGTCGTTCCCGTGGTCGTCGCCACACACATTAACAATAGTCATTAATTATTAGCAACCATCACTATGGGAAGAACACGGTACGCAGGTTTCACGCTCGTTGAGATGTTGGTGGTTATCGCGATCATCGCGATTCTTGCCTCCATCTTCTTGGTCGGATTGCGGGGTTTTCGGGAAGGAGCGTACGACTCACGGCGCGCTTCCGATGTTCGCAACGTCCAGAATTATCTTGAGCTTTACTATAACAAGACTCGCTCATATCCTAACGTGAACACATGGATGGCGCTTCAGCAGGCATTGGTAAACGCGCAGATTGGAGTGACCTCGATCCCCCACGATCCGCAGTCCCAAGGGGGCACGGATGTAGCTCGCGACTACCTCTATGGTGTTTCGGCTGACCAACAGCAATATGTTCTGCGGGCGCAGTTGAGCACCGACTCGCAACTTCTTCAAGACGATGCGGATGGAACGCAGCACGGCGTTGACTGCAGTGACGGGGCGAGCCGGTACTACTGCATCGCGTTCTAAACCAAAGAGCCATGGGCACGCTTGTGGCGGTCCCGCTCTTTCTGGTGGGGCTTGCGTTGGGAAGTTTTGTTAATGTTTTCACGCTCCGCTACCAACCCTCTGACAAACCGTGGGCACTCGCTGATGTCAGAGGGCGATCCCGTTGCCTTTCCTGTCTCAAGACTCTTTCCTGGTACGAGTTGATACCAGTGGTGAGTTTTATCGTTCAGCGTGGGAAATGCCGTACCTGTAACGCGGTGTTGTCGTTACAATACCCGCTGGTTGAAATGTGTGCGGGGTTGGTGACTGTCGGTGTTCCCCTGATGCTGCGGAGCGTGTTTATAGCATGGAATCCTGCATGGGGGACATGGTTTTTTGTGTTTACGTGCGCTCTCTGGATCGCAGCTCTTCTGACGCTTCTTGCAATTGCGGTGATTGACCTGAGGCACTATCTTATTCCCAACGCGCTCAACCTTTTCCTGTTGGTGTTGGGGGTTGCATGGGTCGCGGTGGCGGGCGCGAGGGGTGTTTTTGGGACATTTGGCGGGGGCTCTTTCTTGCGGCATTTTGCGCCCCTCTTTTTTGTTCCGCAGAACTACTGGCTGTCGCATGCGATCGGATCGGCGGTAAGCGTCCTCTTTTTTGTCGGGTTGGTGATATTTTCGCGGGGGCGCGGCATGGGGATGGGCGACGTGAAGCTGATCGGCGCACTGGGGTTTCTATTCGGGTGGCCCGATGTGGTGATGGTGGTACTGTTGTCGTTTATCATCGGTGCGGTTATTGCGGTTGCGCTGATGGCACTGGGCCGCAAGCGGATGTCCGATCTTGTTCCGTTCGGGCCGTTTATTGTCGCTGCATCGTACGCGGTCTTTTTCTTAGGCGCTGGAGTGCTGGAAGCATACTTTGGTATAATCGGAGTGTAAGTGCGCCTGCGGCGCAACACACGACTGGTAACCGATGATTAATAACCTCGATGTGCATATCGAGGGTCCTGGTTGTGATATCAAGATTATTGTCGCAAGACACAGTGGAACACAACGCTTGGCTCAGCGCAGGATTCACCCTCGTTGAGCTTCTGGTAACGGTATCTCTGGTGGCGTTCTTTACGTCGCTTGCGGTGGGATATAACCGGAGTGCCGACCAGCAAATCATTCTTTTTCGGGAACAGGCGCGAGCCGTCAATGTTGTCTATCAGGTTCGGTCGCTTGCGATTGCAATTTACAGCAGTCCCAGGGGTGCAACCGTTCCATGCGGCTACGGTATCTCCATACCTCCTGACCAGCAACCGGGGAAAGGACGGTTGGTTGTGTTTAAGGAAATGCCCTCGGTGCGTAATAATGATTGCTCGCAGTTTTCTGGCATCGGTTCGTTTTACGATGATCCGGCAAACGAATTGATCGAAACCGTCACGCTTGATCGAGTTTCGATGCTGTCGGATTTTTCCGAGATGCTGTTCGTACCTCCCATCCCCGCGGTGTACGGCACGGGGATCAACGACGGCGCATTTCCGGTTTCCTTGCGGCTTACCACCGCCGCAGGCTATAACACGACAATCACGGTGAATGCATTCGGGCAGATATCCGTTCTGTCACAGTAGATATGCGGCTTAAACACCACAACAATCAGGAGGGGCAGATGCTGGTTGAAGTTATGATTGCGCTGGGGATGGTGGTGGTAGGAATGCTGGGGCTCCTGTCGCTCCTTTCCAGTTCCATTGGCATCAATAAAGTTGTCGCTGACCAGTATGTTGCTTCTTATCTTGCCGCTGAGGGCATCGAGGTGTTCAAAAACATTGTGGACAACAACGTCGCCTCGGGTGTACGCGCCTTCAACGACAGCATCGGCGGCGAGGGCGTCGAGTACGAGATTCAGTACGACACCGTTCAAGTCAATCCGAGTGACGAGTATGACCCGGGCAATCCCCATTTCTTCCGCTTCGGCGGCGTCGGCGGACAACCATTGCGGTACAACTACCAACAAGGCGGACAGACACCCTTTATCAGACACGTTTCGTGGAGCGCGCTGGATGCGCCGGCATACAACAAACTGCGCGTCCGTTCGATGGTCGAGTGGACATCACGGGGCGGCGCCCAATATCAAATAGTGCTGGAAGATTATTTTTATAATTGGCGGCAGTAATGCGTATGGATGCAGGACGCTTCGGCATTCGGCAGATACGGGACAGAAAGCAGCGGGGCACAACGCTGGTTGAGCTTCTGGTTGCACTGGGGATCTTTTCGATTTTCATATCGCTCGCTATCGGAGGGTTTATCCAATCGCTTGCAAGCCAGCGCGTGCTGTTGAAACTCATGGCAGCGACCGACAACATGAGTTTTGCGCTTGAGCAAATGACTCGCGAGATTCGCGTGGGGAGTCAGTTTATTGTTGGTCCGCAGGGCGACACGATTGAATTCATACGCCCCGCCGATATCTCGGAAGGAGAGAGCGGCAACACGCGTGTCCGCTACGTGTGGAATCAGGGAGCGGAGCGTCTTGAGCGGGAACTTACGTCGGTTGAGTCGGGGACCGTGCTCGCACCCCAACAGGCGGTGACGGCCGATAACGTAGCGGTCTCATACTTTCACGTTGAGGCGCAGCAGCAAAAGATTCCGGGTCCGTGGCGCGTGACGATGACCTCGGGTATCACGGCACAGGACAAGCGCATGCAGATCACCAACTACATTCAGGCATCAATCAATTCTCGCGGGTTCAGTGACTAATGTACGCTATGCAAGTTCCCGGTTTTATTGAAAGGTGGAACGCGGCTCGGGGCGGGCAATCGATCCTTGTCATCGTGTTGGTATTGGGAGCGACGATGCTGGGAGCCACTACCATTGCCGGCTACGTATCGTTGCAAAAAATCAGAGCGGCAACCGACATCATCGACTCAACACGGGCGGTGTACGCAGCCGATGCCGGCATTGAGTGGTGTCTGTACTATAAGTTCAACACCGCGGTCGGCGACTCCAGTTTCCGTTGTGACTCGACGGTCAATAATCCAATGGCCGAGCTGGTTTTTCCCGAAAGCAGAGCGTCCGTTGGCATGAGCGATGATGGTGTGCTGGTAAAGTCGGTCGGCAACGCGGGCGATTCTTACCGCGCGTTCGGGTTTTCGACGGGACCGTAGTCGGCAAGGCCACGATATGACCAAAAAAGACGCGGAGCAGCGAATACGGAAACTTCGCAAGCTGATCGAGTATCACCGGACACTCTACCATGTCTTTGATGCACCCGAAATTTCGGATGAAGCGTTAGACGCTCTCAAAAGCGAGCTGGAGGAGCTTGAGCACCGGTACCCCGAGCTTGTAATCCCAACGTCTCCTACGCAGACGGTGGGAGGGCGTCCACTTGAAAAATTTGTTCAGGTCAAACACGAGGCGCCGATGCTCTCGTTCTTTGATGCGTTCTCTGAAGAAGAAATGCGCCAGTGGCTTGAACGGCTTGAAAATTTTTTGGGACATTCGCTGCAGGCAGGACGAGAACCGCTTTTTTACTGCGAACTCAAAATCGACGGACTCGCAATTGAACTGGTGTATGATAACGGGCGGCTTGTACGGGGATCAACGCGTGGTGACGGCACGATGGGCGAAGACATCACACAAAACCTCCTGACCGTCCCCTCGATTCCGCAGCGTCTGGAACAGCTGGGTTCAGCTCCTATCCTCAAACACCTGGTGGTTCGCGGGGAGGTTTTCATTACCAAAAAAGAGCTTGAGCACATCAACAAGGAGCAGCAGAAAAAAGGTCTTCGGCCGTATGCCAATGCGCGAAACCTTGCTGCCGGTTCGGTGCGGCAGCTGGACCCGGCAATAACTGCGTCGCGTCGGCTCGAGTCGTTCCAGTATGACATCGTCACCGATGTGGGCCAAAAAACCCACGAAGAAGAGCACAAAATCCTTGCCTCGTGGGGTTTTAAGGTGAATGAACATAACCGCGCAGCCCGTTCGCTTGAGGAGATTTTTGCATTCCGTAATGCGTGGGAGAAAAAACGCGAGGCACTTGGATATGAAATTGATGGCGTGGTGGTTATTGTCAACAACAACGCGGTGTTTGATACAGGTGGAGTTGTCGGCAAAGGTCCCCGCGCCGCGATTGCCTACAAGTTCTCGCCGCGGCAGGCGACGACGGTTGTTGAAGATATTGTGGTGCAAGTGGGACGCACAGGGACATTAACGCCGGTTGCGGTACTCAGGCCGGTTGAGGTGTCGGGCGTTACCGTGACGCACTCAACACTTCACAATTTTGACGAAATTAAACGTCTTGATGTGCGGGTGAAAGACACCGTCATCCTTACCCGTTCGGGTGACGTCATTCCCAAGGTGATCGGGGTTATTAAAGAACTGCGTCCTGCAAAAACTAGGCCGTACGTTCCTCCCAGACGCTGTCCGGTCGACGGCTCACCGCTTATCAGGGACGGCGTGCTGGTCCGCTGTTCGAATCGTTCCTGCGGAGCACAGAACCGGAACCGCATTCTTCATTTTGCCTCGCGCGACGCCTTCGATATCAGAGGGCTGGGGCGGAAAATTGTCGACCGATTTCTCGATGAAGGATTGATCAGAAACGCCGCCGATATTTTCTTTCTGAAAGAAGAAGACGTCGCTTCGCTGGAGCGCTTCGGAGAAAAATCGGCGCGTAATCTTATTACCGAGATTGAACGGGCGCGGACTATTTCGTTGGATAAATTTCTGTATGCGCTGGGGATTCTGCATGTAGGGCAGGAAACAGCGCGCGCGCTTTCACAGCGATTTCTTACACGGCGCAAAGGTATTTCCATCCGGACCGCGGCCTCGTTTTTTTCGTCGCTATCGCTTGGGGACCTGCAGGATATTCAGGATATCGGCCCCGTGGTTGCCGAAAGCATCAGGCAGTGGTTTTCCGACAGGCACAACCTCGCGATGCTCAAGCGACTTGAGGATGCGCGCCTTGTGTTGAAATCCCCTGAGCGTGCCGTCGGCGGGGTTTTTAGGGGAAAGAAATTTGTCATTACCGGGACGCTCTCGCTTCCGCGGCAGCGGATCAAGGAAATCATCCAGCGGGAGGGAGGACATCTGCAGTCAAGCGTGAGCTCAAAGACCGACGTAGTGTTAGCAGGTCGTGATTCCGGCTCCAAACTTGAACATGCCCGCCAGCATCACACCGCCGTATGGGACGAACAAACTTTTATCTCGCACCTTCCTTTGGCTGTTCGGAAATCGCTTGGGTTGTAACGCTTCCGTTGGGGGATAGTTTGGGTCTATACTGTGCACATGAACCGTCTTTCAAAAGAAACACTCGAGTACCTTTCAAACCTTGCGCGCGTCGCCAATGAAACGAACCCAACGCGGCATGCGAAACTGCTGGATGATCTGGTTCAGATTCTGGGTCATTTTGAAGAACTACAAGGCGTTGATACGGCACACGTAGCTCCCATGACTGGCGGGACGATGCTTTCGTCTATTGTGCGCGCCGACGTTGCTCTCAACCCTGAACCCCAGCAGGTCGCGCAGCGCGCCGCAAGCATCGAGCAATTTCCCGAGCGTGAGCACGGCTACTTGAAGGTTCCGCCGGTGTTTGGCGACTGAACGGCCGATGACTAACAATCGATAATCGATGACTATTTCACAGTATCGGCAGGGGCTTGAGCGAAGAGAGTTTTCCGTTTCCGAGTTCATCGGTCAGCTTTTTACCACAATTCGAAAACACGACGATAACATCGGTGCGTTTCTTGAGGTGTTTGAAGAGCAGGCGTGTGAGCAGGCGCGCGAACTCGATAAGCGCCTGGGAGAAGAAACCCCTCCGCCGCTGCTTGGGGTACCGATGGCGATCAAGGACAATATTTTGATCGAGGGAACGCGCACCACTGCCGCGTCACGCATGCTCGAGCACTATACCGCCTCGTACGATGCGACGGTTATCCGACGGCTCAAGGAAAATGGCGCGGTGTTTCTCGGAAAAACCAATTTGGACGAGTTCGCAATGGGGTCATCTACCGAAAACTCCGCGTTTAAAATAACGCGCAATCCGCATGACCTGGGCAGGGTGCCGGGCGGCTCTTCGGGAGGCTCCGCTGCCGCGGTAGCTTCGGGCATGGCGCTTGCGGCGCTGGGGTCCGATACCGGCGGGTCAATCAGGCAGCCGGCGGCATTTTGCGGCGCAGTGGGTTTTAAACCCACCTATGGAGCGGTTTCCCGCTATGGACTTATTGCGCTTGCCTCAAGTTTGGATCAGATCGGGCCGTTTGCGACAACGGTTGCCGATGCCGCAGCGGTGTTCGGGGTCATTGCGGGCAGGGACGAACGTGACGCGACCAGCATTGATGTCGACGTGCCGGAGCTTGAGCGGCTTCAGAATCCGGATGTCGTCAAAAAAATTGTCGGGGTTCCGCGGGAATATTTTGTGGAAGGCGTCGCCGCTGATGTCAAGCGGGAGATTGAGCATGTCATCGACGCATTCCGGAAAGGAGGATTTGGAGTCAGGGAAATTTCCCTGCCTCACACGAAGTATGCACTCTCTTGCTACTACATTATTCTTCCCGCCGAGTGCAGCGCAAATCTTGCCCGCTACGACGACATCCGATATTCACCGCTCGAGTCGGTGCGGCAGCGGCACCTTTCCTTGTCTGAGTTGTATCGTCAGAGCCGCGGCGAGGGACTGGGAGATGAGCCGACGCGGAGGATTCTTCTGGGAACATTCGTGCTGTCGGCGGGGTATTACGATGCATACTACGCCAAAGCTCAAAAAGTTCGCCGTCTGATTTTCGAGGATTTTGAGCATGCATTCGGCGCCGACGGAGGTGGGGTTGACGTTATTCTTACGCCCGTCACACCCACGACGGCATTTGGCATCGGCGAGAAAACGGACGACCCGCTATCCATGTATCTTTCGGACATCTTTACGATTCCCGTGAATCTTGCCGGCCTTCCCGCGCTCGCGGTGCCGGTGCGGTCGACATATATGGAAGGGGAACTACCGGTCGGCTTTCAGTTGATCGGAAGACGCGGGCAGGATCGCGCGTTATTTGAGGTCGGACATCATTATGAAACTGCGTTGCGACAGTATCTGTCATGATTACGTGGATTACCGATAATTTTTTCTGGTTTCAGGTTGTATCGGCAGTTATCTCAATTGCGCTCGTTGCGCATATCGTCTACTTAATTGTGCGGATGGATTATTTCTCCGATCGCCGGGATTACGGCTGGCGGGTGCTTCGCGGTGCGGCGGGGGAGCGCAGGCGGACTCTCAAAACCTGGAAGCGCGTGCTGGATAAGGTGCAAACGTCAGATCCTGTGCTATGGCGCCAGGCAATTGACGAAGCGGGAGCAATCCTTTCGGAAACACTCAGGGCTGCAGGATATCAGGGGGCATCTCTTGACGAACAGCTTGAGCGAGCGACCGAGGCTCAGGTTGCCGGCTCCCAGATCACGGAGCGCATCCGAGTCCGCCTTCGGTCCGTTCTTGAAGACACATCCACACCGCTTGAACTTACGCACGTTAAAGAGCTTCTTCGTGCCTACCGCGACATATTGAAAGGATTTGGATTGATTGAGTAGGGGGTAAAACAAAACGCCCTTTGAGGGCGTTTTGTTTTACATAGTTGCGGGGGCAGGATATTTCACCGTCACTTCGCTCCTTAACAACCCTCGGTTTTTAATATTTTCCTATACGGGGAACCCCAGTTCCCCGACCCCTTCCGGAGGTTTAAATGTACACACCTGCCTCAACAAAAACAAAACGCCTCCCAAAGAGACGTCTTGTTTTTGTTGCGGGGGCAGGATTTGAACCTGCGACCTCGTGGTTATGAGCCACGCGAGCTTCCAGACTGCTCCACCCCGCTGTGTAGTGCGTTTCTTAGTATATACCTTGATAGTTCGGTGCGTCAACGCTTGCGCGTCGCGCGCGGAATGATATGCTGGCTGATATGATGAACAAAGAACGGCGTAAAAAGAAGATTGAAAAGCTTATTGCGTATGCAACGAAACTTGCGGGAACTCCCTACAAATACGGCGCAACGATGAATGAAGCGCCGCACTACTTCGACTGCTCGGGGTTCGTGAAATATGTGTTTGCGCACGTCGGCGCTACCTTGCCGCGCAGCACCTTACTGCAGGCAGCATACGCGGGGCGGAAGGTGCGCGTGATGAGAAACCTTTTGCCGGGAGACCTTATCTTCTACCGCTCGATCCGCGGACACTATAATCCGAAGCATCCGGGCGGCATCGGGCATGTGGTGTTGTATCTTGGAGGCGGCAAGGCAATCCATGCGTGGTCAAAAGTCATTAAAGATTATCCTGTGCGTATTGAAGAAGGGTCGGTGAGAGTGCAGACGTTGAGACAAATTATCCCGCTTGAGAAAAAACTGGTCATTATCAAACGCATCATCTGAGCAGTTGATTCCTCTCGTTTTTTAGGTACACTGGAGGAGCTTTTGGGCCGGTAGTGTAACCTGGTTTGCACGCGTCCCTGTCACGGACGAAGTTACGGGTTCAAATCCCGTCCGGCCCGCCTTCGCCTCGCTGAGGCTCGGCTTCGGCGGGCACAGCCCGCAAGAAGATGGGCGAAGGCGGGAAGTTAAGTAACTGACGAGGCGAGGGGCGAAGGAGAATCTCGTCCGGCCTGTCTTCGCTCAGCGGAGTTGCGAGCTACGGCGGGCAAGACCCGCAGGGTATTGTTGAAAGTTTGCCAGGGTAGCTCAGCGGTAGAGCAGTGCTTTCATAAGGCACGGGTCGTGGGTTCGAATCCCACCCCTGGTACTGACGGTACTCGTTCGAAGGTGCGCCAAAGTTAGGCCTGTTTTGCTTGCTTATGATGCTCTTGAAAAAATATTCCTTTGTGCTATAATCTGGGAAGCGTCAGAAGTTAACAGCCGAACAGTCAAGTGTTTTGCAACTGCAAGACACTCGTGCAACGTTAGCGGAATCACCGACATTTCTGGGAGAGAAGAAAGGAGACCGCGGCAATGCATCGAAGAATCGTAGTGTTCGTTCTGTCCGCTCTTGCTTTTCTGGTCGCGGCGTCTGCTGCAGCCCAGAGCGGCGATGAACAACGGCATGGCGGAATCATTCCGCGCAAGCACCTTGTGCGCGAGAGCACAAAAACGGTCGTTGTCATCACAGGAGATGTGCAGGTGACAGATTGTCATCCGAGGCAAGGGGCGGAGCATGTAGTTGCGGCGATCGCGCGGCGGAAAGCGTCTTTCATCTTCATCACGGGGGATTTTACGGAGAATAAACCCCCGCACGACTTGGTCTGCGTCGCGGCTGGCTGGGACAACGATGAATGGACGGGACCCGCCGACTTTAGGCTTTTTGAGCGGACATGGACCTCCCTCATTCAGACAGTCGGTCAGAGGAACATGTACGGCACTCCCGGGAACCACGACGCGTGGGGGAGTGCCGATGTCTGGGCGTGGAATCCCGCCCAGAAGAACTACGTTTTTTCGCATGACGAGCGCGGCGACTATGCAGTGCTGCGCGAGGGGATTTTCTTCCTCGTGCTTAACGTCACTGCTCCCCGTGACTCAAGAGTGCCGTCGTGGGACACCGTCTGGGCGAGAGAAGCTCTTGCGTCGGACGAAGCCCAGGAAGCCGATTTCCGGATTGCGGTTTTCCACGAGCCGGGAACCACAAACAGAGTCGCGGGGTGGAACAGTTCTCCGATGGCGATGACTATCAGAGAGCAGTTGTATCCGCTCTTTGACAGGTACGGCGTGGAATGGGTCATCGATGGGCACATTCATACCTACCGGTCCTGGTTTGAGGGCGCGCGCCTTCACACCATTTCGGGCGGAGGCGGCGGGGGATTTCAAGGAGACGCCGGCGACATTGTCTCGGGGTGGAACTTTCGGCATTTCCTTGAGGTTCGAAAGATTTCCGACAACACAACCCCCGTACGGCTTGAAGTTACCGTCGTCGGCGTGGACGAAACCGACCCGCAAACTCCGGTTGAGTACCGGATTGATTCCTTTCGCCTCGTGTCAACTAGGCATCTCCCCGAATAAACCGTTCTTTGGCTAGCACGCGCCCCATCGTCTTGTGGGGCGCGTTTTTTCTTGTTTCTGTTGCTCTTGAAAAAAATGCTCCTTTGTGCTATAATTCAGGAAGCATCAGGAGTTAATAACTGAACAGTCAGGCATCTTGCGACTGTAAGGTGTCTGTGCAATGTAGCGAACTAACGTTGAGGAACTCTCTAGTGGAAAAATCTGGGGGTTTGGGAGGATGTCATGCGAAAGCTTGTGTTCGCTCTGGCGGTGCTGTTCGCAGCTGGGGCGATGGCCCAGAGCACGGACCCCATGGGGAACGTGTGGCAGCGTGCCAACTTCGGCAATGCCGAAGCCAACTATTGGGTCAACCAAATTGGGCTGACCCAAGACCCAGAGGTCATTCGGGATGCGGTCGACCACTATTACCTCAACTGTGTGGAGGGAACTCCGTATCGTTGGGGCGATGGTTGGTTGTCGAAGTTTGTCGCCAACCTTGTGGCTCTTCGGGGCTGGAAGTTGCGCGACAAGCTCGATGCCAATCTACAAGCTCATCTGAATGATGTTCTCACTGACGCCGTCAATGAGAACACTTTCCGACTGGATTCAACCTGTGGGTTAGATCAGTGGAACTCGTGCTCCGAGGACTTTGTATCCATGCTCGCGCTGACTGCTCGGGTCAAGAACTTTTATCCGGCTGTTGTGGAGAGGGTTGGCAAAAGCCATCTCTCGACTCTGGAGCAAAAGTACATCGACCTCGTGTCATCAACGGCCAACGGATGGTATTCCATGGTTGTTGAAATGACGCAGGACGGCGAGCATGCCGTGATGCACAACCACGGCGAGCAGTCAGCAGTTTACAGCGGTCTGCTGTTGATTTACTTCAATCAAGCCATCCGAGCTTACTCGTTGGCCGGAAATCCAGAGCCTGTGTACTATAAGCGGGACTGGGTTATTGCGACCATAGCTGACACGTTTAAGTGGCTTCAGAGCGTGTCAACCAGTGATGGCACTTCGTATCTTGTGTCATGCATGGGGTATCAGGGAAACTTGGTATCCTGCGCCGACATCAACGTGACCAACGCCAGCCCACAAGTCGTCCCGTCGGGGAGACTCATTCGGAACCTCGTAGTTTCGGGTGTCTTGCCCGCAAGCGTGTTTGAAGAGGGGAAGTATTATTATGACCTCTTTGACACTTCCCGCACTGCCGGAAACGTAGGTAACCGTGGCCGGCAGGATGACTGGAACGTCAACAACGAAACATTCCAGATCGTCTGGGAGAATGCTCCGCGTCCCATCCGTCGTCATCTCCGGTCGCTTTCCGGAGGGGTCAAAGGCCTCACTGTTCAGCCCTGACACGTTCTACGCACCTTTCCGCAGCGCTCCTCATGGGGCGCTGCTTTTTCATAAATAAAGGTCTGTTTTTTTAGGACGATGGTGTATAATAATAAGAACATAAGCATTAACCTTGCAGGGTTATTAAAAACATGATTACAAAAAATAATGTTATAAAAATATTTTTAATATCGTTGGCGCTGATTGGAATTTTTGTGGCGATCGCCCCCCTCAAGGCTTTAGCCGCGACAGGATGTCCTAGCGGATTCTTTCTTTGCGAAGGAGAGTGTACCAGCGTACCCTGCCCACTTATTTGTGAGGGTGGATATTATCCGTCTGGGGGACAATGTGAAGCTTGTCCTGTTCCAAGTAGTGCTGGTATCTGTGAAAATGGTATGTGGTGTACTTACTCATTTAGCGGTTGGGAAAGTCCCGGAGTGAATTGTAACTCGTCTTACGAGGTGATCTGTACTAATGAGACGGCCAATGAACATCAATGTTGGCCTACTGCAACATCAACTCGGCCAAATCCTATTGTAAGGCGGTTTGTTTCCATTGATCCCTTTACTCAGAGCATAGAAATTGGGGATACCGGAAGTTTTAGCGCTACTTTTACCATGGTTTTTCGTGATGGTACCTCTGATGAGTATGATGTAACGTCCCAAGCGACGTGGTCCTCTTCCGATGAATCAATTGCGACTAGTTTGGGCGCAGGAATATTTAGGGGGTTAGCCAGAGGACAAGTTACCGTAACTGCCACATATCGTAGTATCAGAAGCGCTCCGGCACGACTCACCGTTACTCCGATTGTCTTCAATCTCGCCGCCATCGGAGAATGTCACCAAAACTATCCCACTCCCTCGGTCCAGAGTTATATCTCCTGGAATTCCGTTGCGGGGGCAACGTCGTACAAGGTGTACTGGAACCAGTCGATATTCATTCCCGGCGGGACGCTCATTGCCAATACAACAAACCTCTCATACATCCACGGGAATCTCTCGTTTGACAGTTCGTACCGCTACTACGCGGAAGCCATTAATGCGGGCGGGAATGTAATTGTCCAGAGCCTCGATGCAGTTGCAACAACTCCTGCTTCCTGTGCTCTCCCTCCTCCTCCGCCACCAGGTGGGGGCGAAACACTCGTCATTACCCCTTCTGAGAAAACCATTAATCAGGGAAGCACCGATACTTTCGACGCGCTCTATGACCCTGACGGCGGTAGCGGCGCTCGCTACGGCCAGTGGCTTGCCAATACATTTGCAGGATGGTCCTCTCAGAATAGTTCCATTGCCCAGTCGCTGGGGAACGGCAGCTTCTCTGGAGTTGCCCCCGGCTCATCGCTGGTGTATGCCTGGCTTCCCAACACCGCTCCGCGGCGGACAAGCGCCCGCATTGCCGCTTCGGCGACACTCAACGTTCAAAGCGTTGCGGCTCCCGACTTCACGCTCACCGCAGCTCCTCCGTTACAGACGGTAGAAAAACCGAGTTCCACCTCTTATACGGTATCAATTGCGTCCCTTAACGGGTTTGGGGGAGTCGTTGCTCTCTCGGTACTTAATCCTCCCGCAGGCGTCACGCCCTCATTTGATCCTGCGACTGTCACTGCCGCGGGGAACGCGACTCTCGCTCTCGCCGTTGCGGCAGGGGCGCCTGACGGCATCTCCACCGTTACTGTGCTGGGAACCAGCGGCGCAATATCGCACAGCGCCCCTGTTGATATCATCATCACCAGCCCGCCGGCAGCACTCTCCTGTTCTGTGACTGCAAACCCCACATCGGGGAATGCACCGCTGACGGTGACAGCGACCGCAAACGGCGCGAACGGCACCGCTCCCTACCAATACCGCTTTGACTGGGAGAGCGACGGAACGTTTGATACCGCCTACGGCGGCAACTCGGCACAGACCGTCTACAACAGCGCCGGTCTCTACCGAATCACCGCCGCTGTGCAAGATGCGACATCAGCTACCGCGACGTGCACCACGCAGTCAACCGGAAGCGACGTGACCGTGAACCCGCCCGGCCTCGCGCAAGTGGATTTGAAAGCGCGCCCGCGAGGCAGTGGAGGTCCTTGGCACGATAATCTCTCGGCAGGTGCTGCAATGACCGTTCCCTACGACTACGCGTTCAACGTGGCGCAGGTTGAACTGTCGTGGAATTCCCAGAACGTTTCTTCCTGCACCGGAAGCTGGGTGGGAGGACAGGAGGTGGAAACGTCCCGCGCTCAGAACAATCCCATAGTTGTTGACCTTGCGGTGCCCGCCACTGTCGGAGAAACTGCGACGCACAATCTCACCATCACCTGCAATCCCACCGATACCGTTACGATTGAAGTCACCAAAGCCGCAGCTCCCAACTGCTCGCTGACCGCATCCGACAACACCATCATCTGGGGCCAGCCGGTGACGCTCGAGTGGAGATGTTCGGACCCTTCCAGCGTCAGCGATTTGAAGCTTGTTGACGGAGCGGATAAGGACATCGTCAATCCTGCAGATCCCGACGGCGGTCAGACGAAACAGAAACCGAAGACAACCACCTCGTACTTCTTAAAATGGAAAGAAGGAGTCGCCGGCGTTGATGTTGAGGTCAAAGTTGATGTGAGCGTTGGATTCCTCCCCGTGTTGCGGGAGATCATCCCGCGCTGGTGAGTGCGAAATCGCCTGAGACGGACAGGTACTTGTGTTGTCAATAATGGTGCGGTATAGCTATACCGGCACGCAACTTTTTGCGATCAGCACAAAACGCGGCTCACGCGAAGGGAAAGTTTTTTTGTGCTGAAATGGCACAGAGCAAGGAGGCAGTCGTGAGAAACTGCACCCATTCCGTCATTGCCGTTGCGGCAATCCTTGCGGTTGTCATAGTACTCGTCAACCCTGGTTGCGGGGGAGAACGTTACTCTCCCACCGAACCCAAACCTTCTTTCTTACCAACCCCAACTCCAACACCTTCCTCTATTGTTGTTGTTCCCGCGTCTGCTCAACCGTCTGTTTCTTGGCAGTGGAGAGAAAAACCACACAACCTTGCAGCGCCTCGGGACACCCCGGGGCTTTCTGTTTTTGTATGGACAACCGGCGATTCACTTGTTTTCCGATGCAAGATCTTTTTCTGCTTCTTTGAAAACGTGCTCAAGCACCGTCTTGTCACGTGACGATATTCTCTTAAGTACAAACGTTTCTGCCTTCTTTCGCGAGCGTTCGCGTATAGATCGCACGCCGATTTTTAAACGCCGGAATTTTTGCATCTCCAACGCGTCGATGATTGACTGGACTCCTTTGTGCCCTGCGGAACGCTGGTCAAACGAGAATTTGTATGCCCCGACATTCATATCGGAATCGTCGTGGACCACGAGCAATTGTGCGGGAGTTTTTTTGAAGTATGCGAGCGCGTGCGCAACGGCAGAACCCGAGTCGTTCATGAATGTGAGCGGAAGAACAAAAACGGAATTGCTCGTTGCGTCTTTTGCGTAGCAAAACGGCTTGCCGCGCGGCGTGCCGAAAGCAAGTCCCCGCTCTTTGGCATATGAGGTGACGCATATCGCCCCGATGCTGTGGTATGTGGCGCGGTAGCGCAGTCCCGGATTGCCAAGACCGACGATGAGAAAACAAGGGGGGTTTGATTTCTGCATACACCTCACTATACTATATTACTGTATTGTGAATAAGACGCCGCTGTAAAAGCGCGCGATTTATGAAACGGATTTTATTTGTCGTCTGGGAAATCGGAGAGGTGCTTTTTATCGCTTTGATTGCCGTTGCGGCGATCAAGTACTTTTTGATCCAGCCGTTTATCGTCAACGGCGCCAGCATGGAGCCAACTTTTTTTGACGGCGACTACCTTTTGGTTGATGAACTGAGCTACCGTTTTCATGAACCTGCCCGCGGCGACGTCGTTGTATTTAAAGCGCCGCAAGATACTTCGCTCTATTATATCAAGCGGATTGTTGGACTTCCGGATGAGAAGATTGAGGTCGAGAACGACACGGTAAGAATCTTCAATACGCAGCATCCCCAGGGCGTTGCGTTGGATGAAAATTACATTCCTCACGGCATTCGGAGAGATTGGGCCGGGCACGTAACCGTTGTTCTTGGAGAAGGGCAGTATTTTGTACTCGGGGATAACCGTCTCAACAGCCTAGATTCGCGTTACTGGGGGCCGCTTGAGGAAGGGGACATCGTCGGCTTGGTCAAAATTCGGCTCTGGCCCGTTTCCGAGGTGCAGCTGTTCGGGAACCTCGTCGCTCCGTCGCGGTAGGTTATTAACATTCGTCATCCGATATGCCCATCGCCATTCCCCGTCCTCCGAAGAGAAAACCATTACGGCAGTCACCACCTCGCCGTATGCGGCGGCGCGTGTTTCCTTTTCAGTCGCCCAAAGGGATGCATGACATACTTCCCGCTGATTTTTTGTACATCGAGCGCGTTGAACGGGCACTGGCTAAGGTGGCGCACTTCTACGGTTTTGAGCGCATTGAAACACCAGTCCTTGAAGATGTGCGGTTGTTTGAGCGCGGGACGGGGCCGACGTCGGAGATCGTAACCAAACAGATGTATGTTGTGAAAGGCAAACGCGACACCGGCATACTTGCGCTCCGACCCGAGATGACACCAGGAGTGTTTCGGGCGTACATTCAACACGGCCTCTCTCGCCTCATGATGCCGGGTAAGTTGTACTACAACGGTCCTGCGTTCCGACATGAGCGGCCGCAGGCAGGAAGATTCCGGCAGTTTCAACAAGTCGGCTTTGAGGTACTGGGTACCGGCGATCCCGCTTACGATGCGCAGGTTATCATGGCATCGTGGCGCCTGCTTTCCGAGCTGAAACTCAAAAACGTGACTGTTCGCGTGAACAGCATCGGCTGCGGGCTCTGCCGTCCCGTGTATGTGCGAAGACTCAAAGAGTACTATAAGAAGAAGATTTCAGGGGCGTGTCGCACCTGCCAAAAACGATTCAAAGAGAATCCCCTGCGCCTTCTGGATTGCAAAGAGCCCAAGTGCCAGCCGCTAAAGGAAGAAGCACCGGTATCGCTCGATTCACTCTGCTCAACATGCAAAAACCACTTTACGGCGGTACTGGAGCTCTTGGAAGGCACAGGCGCTCCGTACCTTGTGGATCAGTTTTTGGTACGCGGCCTTGATTACTATTCGAGGACGGTGTTTGAACTGTTTGCGGAGGGTATCGACGCAGCACTGGGCGGGGGAGGACGCTACGACTACCTTTCAGAAGCGCTTTCCGGCCCTCGGATGGGAGCGGTGGGAGTAGCGCTTGGCGTAGAGCGCATTGTAGAGGCACAAAAAACCCAGAGTACCGTCGTACCGGCACGATCGACTCCCGACGTCTTTGTTATTTATATGGGCGATGAGGCGAAGAAGAAATCCTTCGCGCTGATCGAGGAGTTTTATAAAGAAGGTCTTGTGGCACGCGAGTCATTTTCCCGCGAATCTCTTAAAAGCCAGCTGCGTGCTGCGGACAAAGAGAAGACACGCTTAGCGCTTATCCTGGGGCAGCGGGAGGTTTTTGAGGAGGTTATCATTGTGCGGGATATGCGAACCGGAAACCAGGAAACCGTTTCGCTCAAGAAAGTAGTCGAAACAGTCAAGAAACGGCTGCACTGATGCAGCCGCGCGGACTCTTGTCACGATCATTGCGCTCTATCGTATGGACTGCCTTTTTTGTTCCATCGCTCAAAAAAAGAAGGACGCGTACGTGGTGTATGAAGACGATGCGGTTGTGGCGGTGCTCGATGTACTTCCCTGCGCCGAGGGGCACTCCTTGGTACTTCCGCGCAGGCACGCCCAGACTATTCTGGATCTTGATGCCGAGTATCTGGGGAAGGTTTTTTTAGGGGTGCAGCGCGTCACCGAAGTTCTTCTTCGCACTCTCAAACCCCATGGATTTACCATCGGTATCAATCACGGAAGAGCCGGCGGGCAGGCAATCGAACATCTGCATATCCATATCATTCCTCGCTTTGAGGATGACGGCGGCGGTTCAATCCACAGCGTGGTGCACCACCCGCCCACAGAGCAGCTTGAGAGCGTATTCCAGAAAATTGTTGCAAAAGGACAGAAATAGTGTATAGTTTTCTGTAATTCATATAATTACCTCGACGAACTCGGGATGCTCTGTTTTATAACCCGACGTTGTCGGAGACGGGACCAGCATGATTGAAATTCGTCGGAAAGAAGGGGAGTCAGTCAACGCGTTTCTGTACCGCTTCACCAGAAAGATACAGCACGCGGGCCTTGTCAAAGAAGCGAAAAAGCGCCGATTTCATTCCAGATCGGTCAACAAACATGCCCGCAGGACATCGGCTCTCTATCGTCTTGCGAAACGCAGAAACATCGAGCGACTGCGCAAGTTAGGCAAGATCAAAGCCAGGTAGCCTCCGCCGCATATGCTGGTCCAACACCTGACACAGAAACTCAAAGAGGCCGTTATGGCCCGTGATGAGTTTAATGCAACGCTGGTGCGCGGGCTCTTGGCGGCGCTTCACAATCGTGAAATCGAACTCAGGCCCTCCGGTAAGGAGTTGAGCGAGGAGGATGCAGTGGCGGTGCTTCGCCGTGAACTGAAAAAGCGCAAAGAATCCTCGCAGCTCTACCGACAGGGAGGACGTGTTGATTTGGCGGAGAAGGAAGAAAAAGAGGCAACATTCATTGAATCGCTGGTGCCTGCAATGATGTCGCGTGATGAACTTGAACGCGTGGTAGACGACGTCATTAAGGACACGGGCGCCTCCGGTGCCAAAGATTTTGGTCCCGTGATGAAAGAAACAATGACCCGTTGCAGCGGGCGCGCCGAGGGCAAAGAAGCAAGCGCCGTTATCAAAGAAAGACTTTCGTCATAGGTTATTTTGAGCTCGATGAATCGAGTCGTCGTAACGGGGACTCATCCCTCATGGGCGCCGCACCAAAAAGTTGTGCGGCGCGTTGCGTATACGACACTGCGTTTATTGAAACGCAACAGCTGTTATTTTGAGGTTGTCCTTCTTGGTTCGGACGCGATGCGCACACTCAACAAGCGCTGGCGCGGCGTTGATGCCGTCACCAACGTTCTGAGTTTCGTACACCCCTCGTCGGTAATGCTCCCGCCCGCGCGCCTGCGCTATTTGGGCGAAGTGTTCATCTGTCCTTCCTACCTTGCACGTTGCAAACAAGACCTTACACACATGGTGGTGCACGGCGTGCTCCATTTGTGCGGTTTTGATCACCAAGGGGCTCGTGATAGAATGAGGATGGAAAAGAAGGAATCAGCTGTCTTATTGCGGTTGGGGAAAACACGGCGCGGAAACGGTTGTTTGTAATTTCAACGCGTGCAGTCGGTTGTCCCAGTCGAAACGCGGGGCTGTGTTATACATCATTTGTTTGTCGGCACTGTCATGTTTATCACCGCTGTTGATCTTGGATCGTCACGTTTTAAGAGCATTGTTGCTGATGTTGGCAAAGGTGGCTGCGTTATCGTGAAAGCCGTTGCGAGAGAATCGCGCGGCGTTAAGCGCGGCGAAGTTATTTATCCCGAGGAGGCAGTCAAGAGTCTCTTTAAGATTCTTGATGACGTCAAGCGGTTTGATCGCAGATGTCTTAAGAATTTGGTGTTCTCCATCTCGGGTGTTCGCAGTCGCGTGTACATTTCCCGCGGTTCGGTTTCCATACCGCGTCCGGATCACGAGATTCTTTCCGAAGATGTCGACCGCGTCGTTAAAGAATCAATGGCGTTCAATTTGCCGGTGGGATGGCAGATTATTCACTCGTTTCCGCGCGGGTTTGTTATCGATGACATTGAAGTTG
>Ga0315284_10000971_pt1 | contig 39834 bp, 41 predicted proteins | sample YL17G09_16_MG_FD_203696 | JGI IMG/M metagenome (GOLD analysis project Ga0315284, IMG submission 203696) | Sediment microbial communities from Yellowstone Lake, YNP, Wyoming, USA - YL17G09_16 | ecosystem: Environmental > Aquatic > Freshwater > Lake > Sediment | place: USA: Wyoming | collected...
ATTTCTCGCTGCGGATGGAGAGCCCACTGATCAGCGGCTCGACCTCACCCTGTTCGAGGGCCGGGAGCGCGGCATAGGCTTGCAACGGAACGAGCCGCCGCAACACGACTTTGAGGCCGCGCCGCTCCGCCTCAGCGATCGCCTCGGCCTTGGCGGCGACGGCATCCTTGGCGGTGACGTCGACCGAGAGCTTGGCGACGGTGTAGGGGCTCTCATCGGCGGCCTGGACCCTCGCGGCAAGGGCGCCGAACGCGAGGGGGCCGAGACCGAGGACCACGGCATGCCGAAGCAATCTCCTGTGGGCGCTTGCCGTCAAAACCCGTCCATCAAGCATTGCCTATCACCGACCCTGTCGCCCAAAATTCCGCGCAAACCGACTCGGGCCGAACCCCGGTAAACCCCGCAATTGTGACCGCGCCGCGGCCGGCCTTCAGCCTGTGGCTGGCTCCCGGCCTTGACGGGTGCGCTTCGGCCCGATTGATATGCCAGAACGCTTGAACTTGCATCTCGATCTCCGAGTGGCCCGGTGCCCGCAAAATCCAAGAACAAGGCCCCTCTGACCTATCGTGCAGCCGGCGTCGATATCGACGCGGGCAACGCGCTGGTCAAGGCAATCGGCCCGCTGGCCGCCAAGACCCGCCGCGCGGGGCTCATGGGCGGCATTGGAGGATTCGGTGGACTGTTTGATCTCAAGGCCTGCGGCTTTAAGGACCCCCTCCTCGTCGCCGCGACCGATGGCGTCGGCACCAAGCTCAAGCTTGCCGTCGAGACCGGCGAGCACGATGGGATCGGCATCGATCTCGTCGCCATGAACGTAAACGATCTCGTCGTGCAGGGCGCCGAGCCTCTGTTCTTTCTCGACTATTTCGCGTGCGGCAAGCTCGATGTGGGCGTCGCCACGCGCGTGATCGCCGGCATCGCCGAGGGCTGCCTCAAGGCTGAAGCGGCGCTGATCGGGGGCGAGACCGCGGAGATGCCCGGGCTCTATGCGCCCGGCGACTACGACCTCGCCGGATTTGCCGTGGGCGCGGTCGAGCGGGGAGAGTTGCTGCCGCGAGGCGATCTCGCCGCCGGCGACGTCATCCTCGCGCTGCCCTCCTCCGGCGTGCATGCCAATGGCTTTTCGCTGGTGCGGCGCGTCGTTGAGCAGGCGGGTCTCGGCTGGAACGACCCGGCACCTTTCGCGCCGGACAAGAAATTGGGCGAGGCGCTGCTCATCCCCACTCGCATCTATGTCCGAGAGCTCCTTGATGCGATTCGTCAAACCGGCGCCGTCAAGGCGCTGGCGCACATCACCGGCGGCGGCGTGACGGAGAACGTCCCGCGCGTGCTCCCCGATGAGCTCGCGGCCGACATCGATCTTGGCTCTTTCGATCTGCCGCCGGTGTTTCGCTGGCTTCAGGGTCAGGCCGCAATCGACGATGCGGAGATGCTCAGGACCTTCAACTGCGGCATCGGCATGGTGGTCATCGCAGCAAGCGCCGATGCCGACGCCGTCGCGGCAGGCTTGCGGAACGCCGGCGAAAATCCATGGCGCCTTGGCCGTCTCGTGCCACGCGAGGGCCAAGACGCCGTTCGCTTCAGTGGCGGTTTGACGGAAGTGCACCAAGCACCATGATCAGGAAGCGCGTCGGCGTCCTCATCTCGGGCCGGGGCTCGAACCTTCAGGCCCTGATCGACGCCTGTAGGCTGCGCGATTTTCCCGCTGAGATCGTGATGGTCATCTCGAATGTGCCGCAGGCTCAAGGGCTGCTTCGCGCCGAGGCAGCGCTCATCCCCACCCTCGCCATCAACCACAAGGACTTCTCCTCACGTGAGGCGTTCGATGTGGCGCTCGACAAGGCGCTGAACGAAGCTCACGTCGAGCTTCTCTGCAATGCGGGCTTCATGCGGCTGCACACGGCAGGCTTCGTCGAGCGCTGGCGCGATCGCCACCTCAACATCCATCCCTCGCTGCTGCCGGCCTTCAGAGGCCTCGACACCCACGCCCGAGTGATCGAGGCGGGTGTCACCATCAGCGGCTGCACCGTGCACTTCGTCCGCTCAGAGATGGACTCTGGCCCAATCGTGGCGCAAGCCGCCGTTCCGGTTCTCGGCGATGACACGGCAGACAGCCTCGCCATCCGCGTGCTCGAGGCCGAGCATCGCCTTTACCCGCATGCGCTTAGGCTCGTAGCTTCGGGTGCCGTCAGCGTCGAAGGCGAGCGCGTGATCGGCACCGCCGTGGAAAAGGACCAGGCACTCCTGTTTTGGCCGCCGCTTCCTTGAGCACTTTTGCCACCTGGACATTGATCGAAATCATTAACGGCTGCACGATCATGAGCTAGACGTGGCGGCATGTCGCACGACAAGATACGGGGGCAAATTCGCTTCCCGACGATAGACAATGCTAACCGCCGAGTGTTAGAGACTGACCCTAGACTGAGGCAATTGGCCGCCATTTGCGGCCCGCTCTTCCCGTTCTGGTGCGGCTATACGCTAACGGATCGCCCGCCCACCTCGTCAATGATAGGATAAGGGGGAAAATGGCCGATATGAACGTCGCCTATTCTCCATCGCATGGACTCGGTGACGAGCAGAGTATCTGGTTCAAGCTCACGCCGCTTTTGAACCAGGAGAACCCCATGCAGGTTCTCATGGCGCTCAGCGAAAAATATGGGGGCGTCATTCCCATCAACCTCAAGAACCAGCGCGTCATCCTCTTGAGCGAGCCGGCCCATGCCGAGCGCGTGCTCGTGAGCAACGCCGACAACTACACCAAATATTTCGCCGGGCTCAGGCCGATCTTCGGCAACAGCATGATCACCATAGACGGCGCGCTTTGGCAGAAGATCCGCAGCCCCCAGCAGGCCGCCTTCCACCCGAATATGTTCGAGGCCTACTTCCCCTATCTGATGTCAGCGATCGACACCAAGATGGCGCGCTGGCAGCAATTCGCCGAGACCGGCGAGACCATCGAGATGGTGGAGGAGACCTGGACGCTCGCCGCCGAGATGGTGTGCAAGGCGCTGTTCGACCGCGAGATGCCGTTCAACCCGCATTTCGTGTTCAAACAGGTGAAGACCTACACCGACGTTATAAACCACAAGTCCATCCGGTTGAAGAAGGTGAGCGGCGAGCTCGCCGAGATCACCGAGGAGGACGCGGCCAAGGCCATGGAAATTTGGGCCTCGATCCCCGACATGGTGATCGGCGCCAATATCATCGACCATCGCGAGAAGACGCTGTTCAAGATGCTCGAGGCGGCCGAAGCCGACCCCAACTTCCCCGAGTTCGACCACCGGCAGGTGATCGACGAGATGAAGCAATATCTGTGGGCCGGCACCGAGACGACGGCGCTGACGCTCGCCTGGTCGCTCTATCTCTTATCGATGCACCCAGAGGCGCTGGCGCGCATCCGCGAGGAAGCCCGCACTGTCTGCGGCACGCACGATCCGGAATGGAACGAGGTGCAGCAGCTCTCCTACACCCGCATGGTGATCCAGGAGACCATGCGGCTGTTCCCGCCGATCTGGGCGCTGATCCGCATCGCCGCGGGCGACGACGAGATCGAGGGGCACAAGATCAAGGCCGGCGACAAGGTGGTGATTCTCACCTATATCGCCCATCACAGCCCGAAATATTGGGACGAGCCGGAGAAGTTTGATGCGGAGCGCTTCTCGCCGGAGCGCGCCAAGAAGCGGGTCAAATACAGCTACCTGCCCTTCGCCGCCGGCAAGCGCGCCTGCATTGGCGGCGCGCTGTCGCAGATCGAGAACACGCTTGCGCTGGTGCAGCTGCTCCGCCGCTTCACGCCGGAATATGTCGGGCCGATGCCGGCGAAGATCCACGCCACGGTGACGCTGTGCCCCAAAGGCGGCCTCCCCTTCAAGATCCGCGCGCTGACTTAGCTGCGTCGCTTGGGCACCCCGTCACCCTGCACGCGCGTTCTCTCGATATTGGTTCTGGCCTGCTTGCTCGTGAGCCCAAGCCCGCCGGCAGCGACCGCGGAACCGGAAGACCCCGTCCGCGCTTTCGTCGAGCAGGTGAACAGCGCCTCCAACGCATTTTTCGCCTCCGGTTCAGAGGCGGATGCCCGCGAAAAATGCCGCCAATTGCTGGCTTGGGCATTCGACATGCAGGCCATGGCTGAATACGCGCTCGCCAAAGCCTGGGACACGACGACCAGTGAGGAGCGGAAAGCGTTCCTCGACGCTTTCGAGGACGAGATCGTCACGGCATATCTGCGTCGTATGACCAATGGAGCGGCGTTGACCTATGTCGGCGCAAGAGAGCCGTTCAAAGGTGATCGCTATGCCGCGAGCCGCCTCACCCAGCCGGGCAAGGCTGACCAAACCTGGATCTGGCGGATACGGCCGGCCGGCGACAAATGGCGCATCGTCGACGTGATGGTTGACGGTCACAGTGCCCTATTTGCTGAACGCCAGGAATATGCCCAGGTGCTGCAAGACAATCATGGCGACATCAACGCGGTGATCGCCTTGATCCGCAACCGCGCGGCAAGAGGATTACAGTCGAAGTGACCCCGGCCCCTTTAATCAGCTTCGAGCATGTCGGCCGCGAGTTCGACGAAGGGCGCATCATTGCCTTGAAGGACGTCAACCTCGCCATCGACAAGGGCCAATCGGTGGCGGTGGTGGGCGCGAGCGGCAGCGGCAAGACGACGCTGATCATGTTGATGTGCGGCATCATGTTCCCGTCGACGGGGCTTATCCGCTGGAACGGCGAGCCGGTCACGACTTCCGGCGCATGGACGGAATTACGCCACTCCGCAATCGGCATCGTGTTTCAGGAGTTCAACCTGTTCCCGACCTTGTCCGCTATTGAGAATGTCGAAATTGCGACGTTCGGCACCGGCATCGATCGCGGCGAGCGCAAGGTCCGCGCCCAGACGGCGCTGATGGCCGTCGGACTTGGCGCGCGCGCTACGCATTTGCCGCATCAACTGTCCGGGGGTGAGCGCCAGCGCGTCGCTGTCGCGCGAAGTATCGTCAACCAGCCGACCGTGATCCTTGCCGATGAGCCAACCGGGAATCTCGACAGCGTCAGTGGGGGCGCCATCATGGACCTCTTATTCGACCTGCATCGCACAGGTGGTGTGACGCTCGTCGTGGTCACGCATAATTCCGGCGATGCCGACCGCTGCGCGCGGCGAATTCAGGTCACGGATGGCGAGGTGTCCGAGCCAGGGCCCATGCGGGTACACGAGGCGGCAAGTTGAACCATATTCAGCTCGCCTTCCGTAACCTCAAGCGCCGTCGGGCGCGGTCGATCCTCACCGCGCTCGGTGTCGCGCTCGCCGTTGGCAGCTTCATCACGCTCTATGGCTTGTCGCGAAGCGTATACCAGAACGTGCAACAGAGCATCGAGGAGCACGGCTCCGATCTGACGGTCAGGCGCCGCGGGACTGCCGAGCTTTTCGGCGGAACCATCCCGGAGACGATTGCCCCGCGCATCGCCGAAATTCCCGGCGTTGTCGCCGTTTCCGGCGACCTTCTCTCGCTTGCCGCCACCGACCAGGATGCGCAGGTGCTGGCGGCGGGTTGGCCCGACGGTAGTTTCTACTGGCAGAACGTGCCGCTCGAAGACGGGCGACAGCCGCAGCGAGAAGAACGCAAGGTCGCGCTTATGGGCATCGACCTCGCCCGCGCCCTGCAAAAGCATGCCGGCGACACGATCGGCCTGTTGGGCGAGCAGTTTAAGATCATCGGAATCACGCGCTTCAACTCAGTCATCAATCGCAACATGGTCGTTGTCCCCCTTACCGACCTGCAAGAATTGACCTTCCGGCCCGGTGCGCTCACTTTCCTGTCCGTCAAGCTCGCTCATCCTGAAGACCCCGCCGAGGTCGATCGCGTCTCCAAAGCCATCGAGGCAGCAAGCGATCTCTCCGCCTCGAAAAGCGAGGACGCGCTCCGCAACGACAGCATGATCGGTCTCTTGCGCGCGGTGTCGGCCGCAATGGCATGGGTGGCGCTGCTGATGGGGGTGCTCATGGTGCTCAACACTTTGCTCATGGCGGTCCTCGAGCGCACGCGCGAGATCGGCATTCTTGCGGCGATCGGCTGGTCGAGAGGCCGGATCATGGCGGCAATCGTTATAGAGGGCTTCATTTTGTCGGCTATCGGCAGCGCTGCCGGTATCGGCATCGGCGTTGCCGGGTCGCATCTGTTGAGTGCAATTCCGGCCATCGGACGATTCGTTGCCGTGCGACCGACACCAGCCCTCGTCGCCGCGACGGCCCTGGCGGCAATCGTGTTGGGCATTCTTGGTTCGTTTTATCCGGCGTGGCTCGCCACCAGACAGAGCCCCGCCGTTGCCCTGGGACGTGCCTGATCTCGCGCTAGCGCATTTTCGATTTCAGCTTGATGGTCTCGCCGTCCACGACAAACCTGCCGTAGCCATGGTGGTGGATGGTCTTGGGCTCCTTCTGCTTGGGGTCTGTCCAGGCGGTGAGCACCTCGAGGACAAAGAGATCGTATTTGTTGGCGAGCCTTGCATCGGTCACTTTGCATTCGAGATTGGCGAAGCACTCGGCCACCAGCGGCGCTCCGACGCGCATCGCCAGCGCCGGGGTCAGACCGAAGGCCGCGAACTTGTCGATGTCGCGGCCCGATGAATTGCCGACCTGCACCATTTTCTCTGCCAATCCCACCGCCGGGATGACGATCACGCATTCCCCGGTCGCCCGCAACGCGGCAAAGCTGTAGTCGGCCTCGCTTACCATGCAGGCGATGAGCGGCGGCTCGAAGTCAACCATCATGTCCCAGGACATGGCCATGATGTTGGCGCGGCCCTTGTGGGCGGTCGCGAGCAGGACCACCGGCCCAGGCTCGATCAGCTGGTAGACCTTAGAGAGAGGAAACTGTCGCATTGCGATGAACTACAGCAAGCCGCTGTCGAGATCGAGACCGCGCTGGTGCAGCGCCTTCGCCGCTTCGCGCCGGAAAATGCCGGGTGGGTGCCCGGACTTAGGCGAAGCCCTTGAAATAGGCCATCGACCATCCATATACCATCCAGACGGATGGTGGAGGATGTAATGGCTGCTGAGATTCACCGTCTCCGCGACAAAGTGGGCGAGACGGAAAAGATCACGATCAACCTCGGTTACGTCGACCTCGGCCATATCGATTTGCTGGTGCAGGAAGGCTTTTATTCCAACCGAACCGACTTCATTCGGACGGCAATCCGGAACCAACTTTCGAGCCATAGTGAGGAGGTCAGGAAATCCATTGTGCGGCATACGCTGGAGCTCGGTCTCCGCCACTATACCCGCGCGGATTTGGAGGCGGTGAGAGCCGCCGGGGAAACGCTGCACATCAAGGTGCTTGGGCTCGCCAGCATCGCCCCGGATGTGTCGCCGGCCCTGGCTTTGGCAACCATCGAATCGATCACCGTTCTGGGCGCCCTCCACGCGACTAAGGAAATCAAGAGCGCCCTAGCCGATCGCATCAGCTGACGACGCGCAGCCCTCGGCCAGCCCCCTAAGGAACCAAGACATGACCATGAATTTTGTAGCCGCCATGCGTGCGGCAACGCAATTGACGCGCGCTCAGAAGCTCATGGAGGCCACGCGCGTTATTCAAAACACTCTGCTGTTGGGTGGAGAACAACTTCCGTCCGAGCCGGAATGGGCCGTCACGCGCCGGGACACCGAGCGCCGCATCATCGATCTTACGCCGGAAGTCATGGAGCCCGAGATCACGGCGCCCCGGCGAGGGCAACAGCGGACCGCAGCCGGCTCGCTGGGTGAGAGTATCGCGACGCTCCGTCAGGCCAAGCTCCCGAGCTTCAGTCTTGACGCATTGGCGGGCGTTCGAGCCCGCAAGCCGGGCGAGATTCCAAACGGCGCCCAGTTCTTGAGCCGGTCCTTTGCCTGCGCTGCCGGAAGCCGAAGCTACAAGCTCTATGTTCCGCATCGTCATCACGCGGGCAAACGCGCTTTGCTGGTCATGCTGCACGGCGGCACGCAGGACGCCAACGACTTCGCAGCAGGCACCCGCATGAATGCTTTAGCCGAGGAGCATGGATTGCTCGTGGCCTATCCAAGCCAGTGCAAGAACGCCAATCCATCGCTGTGCTGGAACTGGTTTCATCCCGAGCATCAAATACGTGGCGCCGGCGAGCCATCCATTATCGCCGGGATCACGAGCGAAATTGTTGCCGAATACGATGTCGATCCGCAGCGCGTGTTCGTGGCCGGTCTCTCGGCCGGAGGTGCCATGGCGGCAGTGATGGGAGCAACCTATCCTGAAATTTACGCCGCAATCGGCGTCCATTCCGGCCTGCCTTACAAATCCGCCACCGACGTCGCTTCCGCATTCGCGGCAATGCGTGGCGACCCCGGACTCCGCGGCCAGCGGAAGCCGCGCCGTGCGGCAGCTGACGACCCTCGCATGCGGACCATCGTCTTCCATGGCGATGCTGACCGAATCGTCCATCCGTCGAACGCTGCAAAGATCATCGAGGCGCAGGCTCAGCTGGGCAACCGTGTAGAGCACGCGAAGGCCCGATCCTCCGCTAGCCGGGCCTATACCCGCTCGGTAACCCGAGACAAGACCGGATCGGCTCTCGTGGAGCAATGGCTCATCCACGGAAGCGGCCACGCCTGGTCTGGCGGCAGCCCGGACGGCACGTACACCGATCCGCACGGCCCCGATGCCTCCCGCGAAATACTGAGATTCTTTCTGGAAGAGGCGCGCACCTGACGAGATCGAGTGACGATGAGAGACATCGCCGCGCAGAGCCACCACGCCGGATGGTCACTGTTTGGGCCGGGTGCCCATGATGTCGAAGGCGCGCAGGCATGCTTCGTGCGCCGCGTACTTCGCCTCGTCCTCGACCGGTTCCCCTTTCGTCACCCGATCCGCCGTAGCCAGACAAATCTGTGCGTCCTGAGCAAGTGCCGGCGCGGCGTTCAAAGCCAGCAGCGAGCCGGCAAGGATCAACGCCGCGAGGTGCAACTGTGGATCGCGTCCTCGAGCTACCCGATGATCTCGCTCTTCTTGAAGCAGAAAGCGATCTCCTTCTTCGCCGTCTCGGGGGCGTCGGAGCCGTGCACAGAGTTCTTCTGATGATTGACGCCGAAATCCTTGCGGATGGTACCGGAGGCGGCATCGACGGGATTGGTCGCGCCCATCACCTCGCGGTTCTTGGCGATGGCATTCTCGCCCTCCAGCACCTGCACCACGATCGGGCCGGAGGTCATGAAGCTGAGGAGGTCCTTGTAATAGGGCCGGCCCTTATGCACCTCGTAGAAGGTCTTGGCGTCCTTCTTCTTCCACCAGATGCGCTTCTGCGCGATGACTCTGAGGCCGGCCGCCTCGAGCCGCGCGTTGATCTGCCCGGTCAAGTTCCGCTCTGTGGCATCGGGCTTGATGATCGATAGCGTGCGCTCAATGGCCATGGCCACGTTTCCCCTAGAGCGTTGAACTGTTTGAAGGGCTTATAGCGGCGAGACATGACAGTCACAAGGCGCGTGTCAGGCCTTCTGCTGCCAGCGCCCGTCCGAGTCTTGCTGCCAGTAGCTGACGCTCAAGCCTTGCGCCTTGGCCTCCTGCCATTGCGCGCGCGCTTGGCTCACGGCGTCCGCGTCGCGTCCGTCGAACACGAAGACCACGCGGGTGTAGGGCGCGGCATCTTCAAGGTCTGCGCCATCAACCAAGAAGCGGATTTGAGCCTCGTTGGGGTTGCCAGCGCCGGCGGTGAGATAGATGGGCTGGGCGGAGGCGGGACCGTCGCGGGCGGTGCCATGGGCGAGAAAGCTGTCCTCGCGATAGGTCCAGAGCAACGTGTCGAGCGCCTCGACGCGTTCCTCGCTTGCGGCCTGGACCGCGGCGCGCCAGCCACGTTCGAGCGAGCGCTCGAGCAGCGTAGGGAGCACCTCTTCCAGCGTCGCCCGTTCCAAATGATAGAAGAACACTTCCGTGACGCCGCGCTCACTCATCGGTCGTCAGCTCTCGCGCATGTAAGGATTGTCGCCTTTGCGCAAATGCAAGCGGATCGGCACGCCGCCCAGGTCGAAGGTCTCACGCAAGACGTTCACCAGATAGCGCACATAGGAGTCTGGGAGCGCGTTGGGCCTCGAGCAGAACGCCACGAAGGTCGGTGGCCGCGCATTGCTTTGCGTGATGTAGCGGAGCTTGACGCGGCGTCCTGACACGGCCGGGGGCGGATGGGCATCGACCACCTCGCGCAACCATTGGTTGAGTGCATGGGTGCGCAACCGCCGGTTCCACAGCTCATTGGCGGCGAGAACGGCGCCCATCAGGGGCGCGAGCCCCTTGCCGGTGAGCCCCGAGACCGGCACCAGCGCCACGCCCTTGATTTGCGGGAGCAGGCGCTGGCACGTCTCCTGCAATTCGGCGAGCTTGGCTTGCGGCTCGCGCATCAGGTCCCATTTGTTCACGGCGATGACGAGCGCCCGCCCCTCCTCGACGATGAGATCGGCGATCTGCAGGTCCTGCTTCTCGAAGGGACGCTCCGCATCGAGCAGCAGCACGACGACCTCCGCGAAGCGGATGGCTCGCAGCGCGTCGCCGACGGAGAGCTCCTCGGCCTTGCCCTCGACCCGCATCTTTCGCCTAAGGCCCGCCGTGTCGAACAGCCGCAGCGCCTGTCCCCCCCAGTCGAGCTCGACGGCGATGGCGTCGCGCGTGATCCCGGCCTCTGGACCCGTGATCATGCGCTCTTCGCCGAGCAGCGCGTTGACGAGCGTCGACTTGCCCACATTCGGGCGCCCGACGACGGCGATGCGCAACGGGTGTGGGACGCCGTCGGCGGCGTCATCACCCTCCTCCTCCCGCGCCGGGGCTCCCTCGCCATGGGCGCGGATGGTCTCCTCGATGGCTTCGCTCAGCTCGCCCACCCCAGTGCCGTGCTCGGCCGAAATGGGAAGCGGCTCGCCGAGCCCGAGCGCGTAGGCCTCGTACATACCGGGCTCCGCGGCGCGGCCCTCGCATTTATTGGCCGCGAGGATCATCGGCTTGCCGGAGGTGCGGACGATTTCGGCGAAAATCTCGTCGCCAGCCACGATTCCGGCCCGCGCATCAATAAGGAAGACGACGAGATCGGCTTGCAGGATCGCGGCCTTGGTCTGCTCGCGCATGCGGGCGGTGAGGCCGGCGCCCTTATCCTCGAGCCCCGCGGTATCAATGAGCCGGACGGGGAAAGACCCGAGCAGGGTTTCAGCCTCGCGCCGATCGCGCGTCAGCCCAGGCTGGTCGTCCACGAGGGCAAGACGCTTGCCCGCGAGACGGTTGAACAATGTCGACTTACCCACATTCGGCCGTCCGACAATGGCGATAGTGAAGGGCATGAGAATAGGGACCGGTGTGTGAGCAAAGCCTGGCCGCTCCGGACCAGGCTTCTAGTTGAGAGCGATCAGCGTGGCGTTGTCGGCCAAGATATACATGCGGCCGCCCGCCACAACTGGAGAGACGAACACTTTCGCGCCAAGAGCGGTCGTGCTCGAAACCTGGCCGCTTCTCGCATCGACGCCGACCAGCGAGCCGTCCGCCGATACGAGCCAGAGCTTGCCGCCCGCAAGCACCGGTCCGTTCCAGCGCGCCGTGCCGGGGAGCTGGGTGAGCCAGCGCACCTTGCCGTCGCCCTTCGCCAGCGCCAGGAGCTTGCCGGTCACCTCCACGACATAGACGGTATCGCCCGCGACCCATGGCATCTGCGTGCTGGTCAGGTTTCGCGTCCACAACCGCTCGCCCGTCGACTCCGACACCGCGACCATCTTGCCGCCATGGCTGACCGCGTAGACGACGCCCCCGTCGATGACGGGCCGCGCCGGATCGGCGAGGATGCCGGAGGCACTGGTCTCGCTGGTGCGCGCCAGCGACTCTCGCCAAGCGCCTTCGCCGTTGCCGACCTTGTAGGCCACGATGTCGCCGGCCGGAAATGCCGCCACGACTAGGCCCTTTCCGACCGCCGGGCTCACATTGGAGAGTAGCGTGGCCGGCTCCGGCACGCCGCGCCCGGTCCACTGCTCCTGGCCATCGGCGCCGTCGAGACAATGCAATACACTGTCGGTCGACACGAAATAGACCTTGCCGCCGGCGGCCGTGGGCGAACTCCTGACGGGTTCTCCGACCTTCTGCGTCCACAACACGTCGCCTTTTTCGGGATTGATGCCGACCACGGTACCGTAGCCGGTGGTGGCGTATAAACGCCCGCTATCGAGCGAAAGGCCGCCACCGAAGCCCTCGTATCGCTTCTCATTCTTCGGCGTCAGGCTTGTCGACCAAGCTTTGGCGCCGCTCGCCGCGGAGAAGGCAGCCACGGTGCCGGCGGCATCGAGGGTATACACCTTGCCGTCGGCAACCAGCGGGATCGCGCTCAAGCGTCCGGCGTACGAAGACCCGGTACCGACATCCACCCTCCACACCTTGGTCACGCGATCGCCCAAAGCGAGATGGCCGAGGCTGTTTGACGGGCTGCCTCCAGGCTCGGTCCAGGATGCGTTGGCTGCGGGCGGCGGCAGAAAAATCGGCTTCGCGGCGACTGTTGGGTCGACGCTTTCAGAGGCTTGGTCGGTGATGACCGGGATCCGCTCGCCGGGTAGCTTCTCTTCAGCCTTCTTGAAGGGATTCTTGATGGACGACAGGGACGGCAGACTGCTCGCGCAGCCGCCTATGCTCACGGCGATCGACACCGCAAGGCACACGCGCCACAACCGGCAGCCTATTCCCCGTGTACGAACCGGGCCCACCTTGAGCCACCTTCGGTTTTGAGCGTTACTTCGCCGTGGTGCTCAACGATTGCGGCGTGCCAACGATGAGAGCCAGCATTACGTCGGCGCGCTCCCTTAAATTCGAGGGCGTGCCTTGATCGGCGATGAGCGCGCTGAACTGTTTCTCGGCTTCCGGCATGTTGTTGAGCCTATAGGCCGAAAGGCCGAGCAGCTCCCGCGCGGAATAGCTCCAGGGGCTCCCCTGGTCGATAAGGCCCTTCAGGCGCCGCTCCATCTCCGCATAGTCGGCAGTATCGAGCCGGAGCGTCGCCGCCTGGATCGTGGCGAGCCCTTTCAAAATAGTGTCGGTGTCGCCATCGGTCGCGAGGGCGTCGTAGAGAGCGACCGCCTTGTCCTTGTCGCCCGTTTGCACTTCCGCGCTGGCAAGTTGGAAGCGCGCTAGCACGCGATAGCCGACCGGCCCTTTCTCGGCCAAAGCGGTGAAAGCGTCCTGCGCCTTTGCGGCGTCGCCGCTATCCTGCAGCGCCAAGGCTGTGCCGAACTCGGTGCCTGCGGCTTGGGCTTGGCTCTCTTGCCAATAGGTCCAACCCTTATAGCCCGCCACCCCGGCCACGAACAGCCCGGCCGCGAACACGGCATAGATGCCATACCGGTCCAATAACGCCTTGTACTTATCCTGGCGGACGGCCTCATCCACCTCGCGAAAAAAATCACGGTCGCTCATTGGCGGCGAACTCTTATCGTGAACGGCACGGACGGGTCATGGAAGCAGACACCGGCCCGCTCCTCCCTCTCCGCCGTATAGTGAAGGCCATGTGCCCGCGCAAGACACTCAAGTGCCCGAAGCGGATCTTCGAGCTCGGCAACACGACTGCGGCGAAGGGCCTAACTGCCTGTCATTTTGGACTTTTTGGTGGCTGGGTCGGCTTCGTCGAACATCGGATAGGTGTATTCGTCAGACGGGAAGACCCTGGCGCGGACATCGGCCGCGTAGGCCTTCACCGCGGTCTCGATCGCATTGCCCATCTGCGCGTACTCCTTGACGAATTTCGGCACCCTGGGGGAAAGCCCGAGCATGTCCTCGAGCACGAGGATCTGGCCGTCGCATTCCGCCGAGGCCCCGATACCGATGGTCGGGATCGAGATCTGCTTGGTGATCCGCGCGGCAAGCAGCTCGGCCAGCGCCTCGAGCACGACGGCAAAGGCGCCGGCCTCGGCGACCGCGCGCCCATCCTCCTCGAAAGCCGCCCATTCAGAGCGGAACCGGCCCCGCGGCTTGAAGCTGCCGATCATGTTCACGGCCTGCGGCGTCATGCCGATATGGCTCATCACCGGAATGCCCCGATCGGTGAGATAGCGGATAGTCTCCGCCATATGCGCGCCGCCCTCGAGCTTGATGGCGCCGCAACCCGTCTCCTTCATCACCCGGGCAGCGTTGCGAAAGGCGATCGCCGGACTCTCCTCATAGGAGCCGAACGGCATGTCGACGACGACGAGCGCCTTGGAGGAGCCACGCACCACGGCTTGCGCATGCATGATCATGAGCTCGAGCGGCACCGGCACGGTGGTCTCGTAGCCATGCATCACCATGCCGAGCGAGTCGCCGACCAGCAGCATATCGACGTAAGGGTCGATAATGCGCGCGGTGTGGGCGTGGTAGGCGGTGAGCGCCACGATGGGCGCCAGGCCTTTGCGCTTGGCGATATCCGGGGCGGTCACCCGCTTGAAGGCGAATTGGTCAGACACTGTTCCGAGCTCCCAAAGAAAGGAAACTAAGGGCCTTTTTATCCCTTATGGCAGAAATATAAGGATTTTCGCAGCGCAAAAAAATGCCCCTAAGGTAGGGGCGAGCTGCCGATCAGGAGCGGGTGCAACCAAACGAGGAAGCCGACGTAGAGGAGAAGCCCCCCAACCACGCTGATGACGTCGTTGCGGGCAGGCCCCGTCTCCGGAACCGTGACCAGCCCCGTCTCGGCGCGCCGCTTGGCGGCGATGCGGTCGAACACGGCATAGGCCAGAAACGAGCCGAACAGGATGATCGAGGCGAGATCGCCATTGGCGATGAGATGGGCGAGCGCCCAGAATTTGATCGCCGCGAGCATCGGGTGACGGAGCTTCGCCTTGATCTCTCCGGGCAGATACGCCGCGATGAGGAGGATGAAGACGGGCAGCATCAGCACCATGGCCACATAACGCGTCCAGTCTGGCGGCGACCAGATTTGGATGAAGGGCGCCCGCGCGAAGCCCCAGACGACCAGCACCAAGCCGGCGGTGGAGACGAGGGAGAAGACGGCGCGGTAGCCGTTCTTGCCGAGACGGCCGATCAGCCCTTCGCGCAAGTCGGGAAGTGCCGGCACGAGATGGATGCCGATCAAGACGATAATGCCGGTGATGAGAATAGTCATCGCGTCACTCCCACTCAATTGTTCGACAGCCCCTTAAGGGCCTGTTTTTATTTGGAAAAGCAGATCGGCCACCCGATTTTTCCCGTCACCTATTAGCTGTAGCATCGAGTCTTCTGGGCTACCCGTCGGGTCGCCCCCACGCCCGCACCGATCGCCGCTCCCCTCCCGGCGTCGCCCGCGCCGCGTAGGACCAAGTCGTTGGCGTGCGTTAGTCCCAAGCGTGATTCTTGAGACGTGTTGTCGTCGGCGTGATAATGAAATTTGCGGTCTAAGCCTGAAGACGATTGCGTACTTCCCCATAGATGGAACCCAGAATGTTCAATTTTATTCCCGACGCAGAACGCTTGTCCCAAATCTTCGCACAAGCGATTGCCCCCACGTTTTTCCTCGGTGCAGTTGCCGCGTTTGTTTCGCTCATGGCTTCGAGGTTGTCAGCTGTCATAGCGCGGGTGCAGACTTTGAACGCAATAGCCGATGACGACCACCCGCGCGTCCCCCTCAAGGCCGATGTTGAGCGCTTGAGGCGCCGTGCTCGCCTCTTGAACAGTGGTATCCTTGCGTCTTTGCGCGGCGGCCTTTGTGCAACCCTGCTTCTCGCTATCTTATTCGTGAGCGAATTCTTCGGGCTAAAATACGCCTATGGTGCTGGCTTGCTTTTCGTGATTTCCACATTTCTTCTCGGTTTTGCGCTGTTTCGCTTCGCACAAGAAGCGCGTATCAGCCTTACTGAGGCTGATGAATACCGCTAAACCAGGTGCGACGAGAATGTCCGCAGCATACCCCGCGCTGGCTGAACCTCGGTGACTAGAGGTCGCCAGTCAGCGTCGGCCCACCCGGTTGACAGGGCCGCCTTGGTTCGCGGGACCACCAACGCCTACGCCGGGAGCGACTCCGACCCCCCGCGCACCAGCTCCGACGCCCACACCAACTCCGACCCCCGGCGCGCCAACTCCGGGCGCCGGTGCGAGCACAACTCCGGGTCTCGCCACGCAGCCTTCGGGAACGCCAATGTATTCGCAGTACACTATGGCATCGGCCACCTGTGTGGTCGCCGTCAGGATCAGGATCGTTAGAAAGCCAAGAAGCGTTGTCGTAGATTTCATTGTCAGCTCCGTTATTACCGGTTTGGATCTGACCCCTCTAGCGACGATCAAATATGACGCCGGGGCTGCTGCAGTGATTTCGGTTGGTCGTAGGTCGTCGCAATTTCATGCACTGGCCCAGCGGCCCAATTGAGGCGAATGACCAGGCGCGCTTCCTCTCGAAGGAACGCGTGGTTACCGCCCACTGGTGGGCTGAGCCAGGTTCAACTCCAGCGTGCTGCTGCGGGCGTTAAGGGTCTGCGCAGATGCCGTCGTTCCGATTGATTTGGTCACGGATCTTCCTCCTGTGTGATGTTCGTATGGCCAGCCAACGTTGCCCATCACCCGCCGCAGACAACCTCTGCATCACAACCGATAAGCTTTCGGCGGTCGGTGTGCATGGGCGTTGTTAGCTGGCGTCTAGTTTTCGATCGGCGTCGATAGACCCTGGAAGACGCCGAATCATTCCCACTCGATGGTGCCGGGGGGTTTGGAGGTGATATCGTAGACGACGCGGTTGATGCCGCGCACCTCGTTAATGATGCGCCGCGCCGCAGCTCCCAGAAAGTCGTGGGAGAAGTCGTAATAATCGGCGGTCATGCCGTCGGTCGAGGTGACGGCGCGCAGCGCGCAGACATAGTCGTAAGTGCGCGCGTCGCCCATCACCCCCACGCTGCGCACCGGCAACAGCACGGCGAAGGCCTGCCAGATCGTGTCGTAGAGGCCAGCTTTCCGGATCTCGTCGAGATAGATAGCGTCGGCGCGGCGCAGGACCGCGAGCTTCTCCTCGCTCACCTCGCCCGGCACGCGGATGGCGAGTCCAGGACCCGGAAAGGGATGGCGGTTGACGAAGGCGGAGGGCAACCCGAGCTCGCGGCCAAGCGCCCTCACCTCGTCCTTGAACAGCTCGCGCAACGGCTCGATCAGCTTGAGCCGCATGCGCTCCGGAAGCCCGCCGACATTGTGGTGGGACTTGATGGTGACGGACGGCCCACCGGAGAAAGAGACGCTCTCGATCACATCCGGATAGAGCGTGCCTTGGGCAAGGAAATCGACCGAGCCAAGCCGCTGCGCCTCCTCCTCGAAAATCTCGACGAACAGGCGGCCAATGGTCTTCCGCTTGTCCTCAGGGTCGATGACGCCTTGCAGTCCGGCGAGGAAGCGCGCACCGGCATCCACCGCAATCAGCGGGATGTTGTAAGCCCCTCGGAACAGCTCGACCACCTCGCGGGCTTCGTTCTCGCGGAGCAGGCCGTGATCGACGAAGATGCAGGTGAGCCGATCGCCGATCGCCTCGTGGATCAAGAGCGCCGCAACCGCCGAATCGACGCCGCCCGAGAGCCCGCAGATCACGCGGCCCTCCTTGACCTGCGCCCTGATCTTCGCGACCTCGGTCTCGCGAAACTGTGCCATCGACCAATCGCCAAGGCAACCGGCGATCCTGTGCACGAAATTCGCGATCAGCGCCGCGCCGTCCGGCGTGTGCACCACCTCTGGATGGAACTGGACGCCGTAGAGGCCGCGGGCGTCGTCGGCGATGGCCGCGAACGGCGCGCCGTTCGACACGGCGACGGCGCGGAAGCCCGGCGGCAGCGCGGTCACGCGGTCGCCATGGCTCATCCAGACCGGCGCGCGCTCACCCTTGGCCCAGACACCCTCAAACAGCGGCGTGTCGCCGACAATCTCGATCTCGGCGCGGCCAAACTCGCGATGGTGGCCGCCTTCGACCTGGCCGCCGAGCCCTGCCACCATGGCCTGCTCACCATAGCAAATGCCGAGGATTGGGACGCCAGCATCGAGGATGCCTTGGGGCGCTTGCGGCGTGCCGGTCTCGTGCACGCTCGCCGGTCCGCCAGAGAGAATAATGGCTTTGGGCAGAACGGGCCCAAGTGCGGCCTCGGCCTTGTCGAAGGGCACGATCTCGGAATAGACGCCGGCCTCGCGCACGCGCCGCGCGATCAGCTGCGTATATTGGGCGCCGAAGTCGACGATGAGGATCTTGTCGGGGTGGTCCGCCATGTCGCTCGTTACAGCAACCTCCGCGAGTCGGCAACGGCCTGCCACACTCACTCGTCATTCCGACGCAAGCCAGACTCCAGCCGTGCCTATTTTGGAGGCTGTTCTCCTTGATCCCGGCTTTCGCCGGGATGACCCTTCGGCGAGAAATCGGCGGCAAGCGCCTTCAAATAGATGACCTTGCCGTCGCCGGGCCCGTAAAACCCCGCGAGCCGCGCTTCCTCCTCAAAGCCCATGCGCTGATAGAAGCCCCGCGTGCCCGCGTAGCGGTCCGAGGAGGAGGTATCGACATAGATCTGCTTGGCGCCGGCCTTCCGCATGGCGGCCTCTGCGCGGGTGAAGACTTGGACGCCAAGCCCCTTCCCCTGCTCCTCCGGCGCGACCGCGATCCAATAAAGATCGAAGGACTCTTGCGTGCCCTCGATCGGTCCGTAGCAGGCATAGGCGACGAGCCCGCTGCCCCGCTCAGCCAAGATAAAGTGGTAGCCGGAGCGCACCCCCTTGGCGAGGCGCTCGGTCACGAGCTCGGCGGCGATCTCCACCTCGGTCGGGTTGAAGAACCCGGTCGAGGCCACGAGCGAGCGCACGCGCCCCACATCGTCGGCCATCACCGTGCTCCGCCATTCGAGCCCGTCGCGGGAGGGCGCGCGCACCCCCACGCTCCGCGCCAGAGCTGGCGCCATCTGGCGCGCGGCCGAATGGCCGGTGACGAGGCCGGCGAAAAAATTGCGCACATTGGTGCCGAGCGTGCGCACGCGGTAGCCGCCCTCCTGGACCACGAGGGTCGAGTAGCCCTGCTCGCCGATCATGTGCCCGATCTGCTCGAAATCCTTCGCCCGATTGGGCCAGGTGCCGGTCGGATCGCCCCGCGCGGTGTCGAACCCGGCGCAGACGACCAGGAAGGCAGGGGCGAAGCGGCGGATGCGGCGCAAGGCCTCGGCAACAGCATTCCGGTGCTGCTCCGTCGTGATGTGCTCGGGCAACGGCAAGTTCAGATTAAAGCCGGCACCCGGCCCGACTCCCGTCTCGTCCCGGAAGCCGGAGAAATAGGGGTAGGCGAAGCTCGGATGGCCGTGAATGGAGACGGTAAGCACATCCGACCGCGTGTAGAATATCTCCTGCTGGCCGTTGCCGTGGTGATAGTCGATGTCGAGCATGGCGACGCGGCCGTAGCGCGACAACAAATTGGCGGCGATCGCCCCGTTGTTGAAATAGCAGAAGCCGCCGAAGGTGCGCGTCTCGGCATGGTGGCCGGGCGGGCGCACCAGAGCATAGGCGAGGTCCGTGCCCTCGAGCACCTTCTCCGCCGCAGTCAGCGCGCAATCGACCGCCGAGCGTGCCGCGAGATAGGCGTTGAGGTTGAGCGGGGTGAAGGTGTCGATGCAGTAATAGCCGGCCAGCACCGTCTCGTCCTTGGGCGGCCGAGCCGGGTTACGGGTCGGGAAGACGTAAGGATAGATCGACTTCTTCGGGCCGGCGATCAGGCAGGCTTTCCGGATGTAATCGACGAGCCTCCCGTCATGCACGGCGCGGATATGGCGGTCGGAGAAGCGCTTCGCCGGCACGCGCTCGAACAGGCCCGAGGCGTTGAGCTCGGCCATGATCGAGCGGATGCGCACTGGCGCCTCCACATAGCCCCGTTCCTGCACGTGATGGATGGTGTGATCGTCATTCAGCACGAGCGCGATATGCGGCTCGTTCAGCGCCCGGACGACCCCCTTCTGCGCGGCGATGGGCTTGGTGTAGCGCGGCTCGCGCAAGCGGACGGGATCGTCCTTGATCGAGTCCACCACCATCTGCACATAGTCGGCCGGCGGCCCGTATTTCCGCTCCAGAATGGCGCGGACCACCTTTCGCACCATGTCGCGGCTCGGCAAATCGTTGGAGCCGAGCGGATCGAGCAGCAGGTAGGGCGGATCATTTTGCCCCGGCTTGATGGGCGTCTCATAGGCGGTGTTGATGATCGGCCGCGCGCCGTAACGCTCGTAGAATTTGAGCCTGTTGGCGTTGCTCGCCCTGATCTCGGGGTTAGGACTGAGCGCCGGGTCGTCGGGCAGACTTTCGAAATAGAGCTGCGTGCCGAGCGCGCGGGCCTCCTCGCGCACCCGCTCATAGAGCGTGGCGCCGATGCCTCTCCCGGTGCGGCCGAGCGCGGTCGAGATGATCTCAAGGTAGGAGAAGCCGATGTCCGGCGCGTAGAGCAGAAGTGCCACGCCGACCGTCTGGTCGCGCGCGTTCTCGGCGACGAACAGCCGCGAGACGAAGCGATGCTTCAACGGATTGGAGAGCTGATCCGGCAGCTTGGCGATGTCGTAATCTGGCATCAGCGAGAATTGCTCACGCATGATCTTCTGCGCCGCCTCGATGGCGGCACGGTTTACCGCCGTCGTGGCGTCGGCCACTTTGCGTATGCGCAACATGGTCACATGCGAAGCATGTCAGGCGATGGCTTGCAAGGCTCGCGGCGCCGCCTCGACGATCCTGCCGATCAGCTGGGCATAGGATAGTCCGGCTTGCCTCCCCGCGGCGGCGAAGCCCGCATCAGGCGTGAGGCAAGGGTTAACGTTCACTTCGAGGATCCAAGGCTCGGCATTGGCATCGACGCGGAAGTCGACCCGGGCGTAGCCGGTAAGCCCGAACAGGGTCCAGCAGGACAGCGCAAGCTGTTTCAGCCTGGCGGCAAGCTTAGGCTCGTCCTGCTCGAGCCCGAACCGCCGCGGCGTGCCGGTATAGGCCTCGCTCTCGGGCGCCCATTTGGCGTCATAGCCGACGATGCGCGGGGCACCCTCGCGCCAGCCCTCGAACAGGATCTCGGCGATCGGCAGCACGACGGCGTCACGCGTGCCCTCTAGCAGCGCGAGGTTGAACTCGCGCCCCTCGATATAGCCTTCCGCGAAATGCTCGGTCCGGAAGCGCGCATTGCGCTCCTTGATGACGCGCCCGGCCTCGGCACCTTTCACCACCGAACTCGCGTCGAGGCCAAGCGAGCCGTGCTCCCACGCCGATTTGACGATGACCAGAGCTTCAGGATCGAAGCCGCTCTCGTCCACCGAGAAATCGGGTGTGGGCAGACCTTCGCGCCGAAGCTTGAGCTTGGTCGCCACCTTGGACAAAGTTTCGAGCCACGCATCGGAATGCGCGCCCGTATAGCGGAGCCCAAGCGCATCCATCAGCGACGGAATGACCGGCGCGAGCCTGCCGTCCCCCCTCACCGCGTCGACCAGATTGAAGACGAGAATTGGGTGCCGGCGCTGCAACGCCTCGAAGTCGCGAAGATTGAGATCCACGGCTATGATCTCGGTGGCGAAGCCGAGCGTGGCCAGGGCTCCCGCCACCGCTTCGGCGGCCACCAAGGTATCGATTTCGTCGGGACGTATACTGGTGGCGGCATGCACGACCGGGATGAAGCCGCCTGGCTTCACGGCCATCACGCAATTCTCCGCCGCCGCTCCAAAGTAGGCCGGCAGAGGCCGTAGCGCGCGAGGCCAGCGTCGAGGATCATGCCGATCAGCTTGACGTAGGGCACGCCGTTCTGTGCGGCGAGAATGGGCAGATCGGAATGATGCGGGTGCAGGCCCGCAATCGTGTTGGCTTCGAGGAAATAGGGCTCGCCTGATGCATCGGAGCGGAAGTCGATGCGCGACGCGTCCCGGCACTCGAGCGCATGATAGGCGGCGAGCGCACGGGCCCTGGCGACTTTTGCCTCCTCGTCGTCGGCGCGGGCGTAGATCACGAGGTCCTCGCAAAGCTCCTTGTTGTGCAGCGAATAGATGTTGGCCTCGGCGTCCTCTTTGAGCAGGATCTCGCAGACACCGAGCACGGTCGCGTCCTGGCCATTGCCGACGATGCCGACGGTGAACTCGCGGCCAGGAAGGTAGGTCTCGACCAGCACCGGCTGCTGGTAGCGTGCGAGGAGCCGCGTCGCGGCGGCCCCAAGCTCGTCGGAGGTGTGCACCAAGGAGGCAGCCTCGCAGCCTTTGCCGGTGCCCTCCGCGAGCGGCTTGATGAAGGCCGGATATTGGCTCCAGCCCCGAAGCTCGCTCGCCTCCGCATGGGCCACCATGAAGGCTGGTGTCGGCACGCCCGCCTCGCGCACGAGCCGCTTGGCCACCGCCTTGTCGAGGGACGCGGCGCTGGTGAGCGGGTCGGAGAACAAATAGGGCTGGTTGAACAGCTCGCACAGCGCAGGCACCTGGGCTTCGCGCGAGCGGCCCGTGACCCCTTCGGCGATCGAGAACACGAGGTCGAAGCGCATCCCTTCGACCAGCCACGCGGCGAGCGCCTGTCCACGACCCACGCGGGTCACCTCGCAGCCAAGCGCCTCCAAGGCGCCAGCGAGGTGATCGATGGTGTCGACGCTGTCGAACTCGGCCACCTCCTCCTCGGAGAAGCCGAGCGCGCGATAGTCGTCACGCAGATCGTAGACGAGGCCGATGCGCATCAGAGGCTTTCGCGGCATGGCGCCCGATCGGCGCCCACCGTCCCGTCGGGATCGGCGTAGCGATAAATGTTGCCCTCGAAATTGCGCAAGATGAGATCGTCGCCGTCCCGGCCTTGCACATAGTCCGGCAGAAGCGGGATCTTGCCGCCGCCGCCGGGCGCATCGATCACATAGGTCGGCACGGCGTAGCCGGTGGTGTGGCCGCGCAAGCCCTGCATGATCTCGAGCCCCTTATCGACGGATGTGCGGAAATGCAAGGAGCCGGTGATCGGGTCGCATTGATAGAGATAATAGGGCCGCACCCGGCGCATCAACAGGCCATGATAGAGGCTCTTCAGCGTCTCGACCGAGTCGTTGACGTCCTTGAGCAGCACTGTCTGGCTGCCTAGGGGAATGCCGGCGTCGGCGAGCCTAGTGCACGCCTCGGTGACTTCGGGCGTCAGCTCCGCCGGGTGCGTGAAGTGCAGGCTCATCCACAGCGGATGATGCTTCTTCAGAATCCTAGTCAGCGAACGCGTGACCCGCTGCGGCAGCACGACCGGCACCTTGGTGCCGAGCCGCACGAACTCGACGTGGCGGATGGCCCGGAGGCGGCCCAGCAGATAGTCGAGGCGCTCGTCGGACAAAGTGAGCGGATCGCCACCCGAGATCAGCACGTCGCGGATCTCAGGATGCGCGGCGATATAGTCCAGCGCCTGATCCCATTGCGGCCGGCTGAAGGAATAGTCGCCGCCCGGCTCGCCCACCATGCGCGAGCGGGTGCAGTAGCGGCAATAGGTCGAGCAGAAGCCCGTCGCCAGGAACAGCACGCGGTCGGGATAGCGGTGTACCAGACCGGGCGCGGCGGTGTGGCCGTCCTCGCCGAGCGGGTCGTCGGCCTCGCCCGGGGCCTTCAGATATTCGGTGCCAACCGGGATATGGGTGCGCCTGAGCGGCTCGAACGAATCCTCGCGGCTCATCAGGCTCGCATAATAGGGCGTGATGCCGAGCGGCAGCGAGCCTTGATGGCGGGTGACGGCATCGCGCTCGTCATCCGACAGCACGAAGATGCGCTCAAGCTCGGCCAGCGTGCGGATGCGGCGCCGTGCCTGCCACCGCCAATCGTTCCATTCGGCCGGCTCGACCTCTGGGAAGTGGCGTTTGCGGAAGGCGCGCGTTAGCGGCCCGACCGGGAAGCGCTCCAGCCGTGCGGTCAGCGCGCCAAGGCTTTGGGCCGTGACGGGCGAGGATGAGTTGATACGAAGATGTGGTTTGGTGAAAAGTGTTGTTGTTGCCGTTGGGCAACTGGGCGGCTCTTCAGGCTCGCCGAGAAGCAAATTCATTGGACTTGGATCCCCTCCGGCTTTCGCAGACGGTCGTCGGCGCCAATCGCCAATTCTCTCGTCCAAAAAGCGCGAGTCATTTCAGCGACTCCCTCGTCAATTTCAAGTGGTAATGGTGTCCCGTCCCAATTTTTTTGCTGGGCTTGGCAGCGCGCCCCACAGACTGCTCAAGGAATTACGCGGGAGACATAACGTCTACCGCTCCTGAATGGTTCTCCTCAGAGCCGTTCGAGCACTGCGACATAGAAGCCATCGGCGCCGAAGCTAAGAGGCGTCATCAGCAGCGTCTCGGCGGAGCCGTCGGCGGAAGGCGGCGGCGCGGAGTTAAGAGTCTCCTCCCAGAGCGAGCGCCAAGGGACGATCCTGAAGTCGGGGAAGCGGGCGATGAAGGCATCGACCTGATCGCGATTTTCCGGGGGAAGCACGGAGCAGGTGACATAGACGAGGCGCCCGCCGCCGGGCTTCACGAGAGCGGCGCCCTGGTCGAGCACGGCTCGCTGCTCGGCGAGGCGTGCCTCAAGCATCTGCGGGGCAAGCCGCCATTTCGCGTCGGGGCGGCGGCGCCAGACGCCGGACCCCGTACAAGGCGCGTCGATGACCACGCGATCCATCTTGCCCTCAAGCTCAGCGAGCGCGTTTGTGTCGCCTGCCGCCAGCACCTGGGCGTTGCGCACCCCCGCCCGCTTCAAGCGCTCGAAGATCGGCCGGAGCCGCATGCGGTCGTTGTCATAGGCGTAAAGCTGTCCGGTATTGTTCATGGCCGCGGCGAGGCCGAGCGTCTTGCCGCCGGCGCCGGCGCAAAGATCGACGATCTGCTCTCTTGGGTGGACGCCCGACAGCAAGGTCGCCACTTGCGAGCCCTCGTCCTGGACCTCGTACCAGCCTTTGCCATGGCCCGGCTCCGCTTCGACATGCGGGCTGCGGCTTGGACCTGAGCCTGGCGCGATGCGGACGCCAAGGGGCGAATGGGGCGTGGGCGTGGGCTCGAACCGGCGGAGCGCGTGCAGCACCTTGTCCCGCGTGGTTTTCAAACTGTTCGCCCGGAGGTCGACCGGAGCCCGCGTCGCGAGCGCCGCCCCCTCCTCCGCGGCCCGAGCGCCGAAGGCCCGTTCGAACAGCGGCGCCAGCCACTCGGGATAATCACCGCGAATGTGGGCCGGGGTGCTGGCGGGCATCTCGCGCTTAAGCCCCGCAAGCTCGGCCTCCGAGAGAGGCGCCGGCGCGAAACTGCTGCCATCGGCGAGAGCTGCCACCGCTTCCGGCGTCTCCTTCCAGGCCGAAACGAGGGTGCGGAGCACGAGCGCGCGCGGGCTGTCATCGCCCATGGCATTCGCGCTGGAGGCACGGCTGCGGAGCGCGTCAAAGACGAGGTTGCCTATTGCCGCGCGGTCACCCGAGCCGGCGAAGCGGTGCGCGAGCCCCCAATCCTTAAGTGTCTCGGTCGCCGGGCGCTTGCGCCGGGCAACATCTTCGAGGACCTCGATGGCGGCGCTCGCCCGGGCCCCAGGGGTCATCCACTCGACGCGATGGTGAGGCGGGCGGCAACGATGATCCACATCAGCGCAAGGCCAATGGCCCCGACCAGAAAGACAGGCCCACGGCGAGCGATGCGGTTTGAGGTGATGTGGATATAGGCGTGGACGAAGCGCGAGACCACGAACAGCCAGCTCAAGACCAGAAGGATCGAATCGGCGGTCCTGGTCTCGAGCGCGAGCAGGATCAGCACGTAGAACAAGAGCGGCGTCTCGAGCTGGTTATGGTAGGCGTTGGAGATCTGGGTCGCGCGCGGCGGCCAGTTAGGCTCCCTGAGGGCGATGGTGTGCGGCGCCACCTTGCCCTGCCTGATTGCCTGGATGCGCAAGAACGACATCCAGAACAGAAGCGCAAAGGTAAGCGCGACCTGCGCGAACACCGGCATCAGCATGGCCTGCATCGACATGGCAGCCTCCCTAGGCCCCCGATAGGGCACGGCCAGCGATCGCGGCCTTGACCGCCCTTATACTCTGCATTGCGGTCCGGTGTAGAGCGCGGCGCCGAAAGAAGTCCTGCCCCAACGGCGCGGACCGGCGCCTTCGGCCTAGTTGGCCCCCGTCGGCCGTTCACATCATCGTTCACATCATTAAGAGAAGTTCAATTGACGAGGCCCCTGTGCATCGCTCTATAAGGAAGCAAGTTTCCAGAATTCCCTAGTCTATGGAGGACTAAATGCATTTGCTCGGGTGTAAGAGATTGGTATCGCGGGCTGCGACGGTCGCCGGGGTCCTGGCGCTCGCGTCGGCCTTCGCGGCACCGGCATCCGCCGCGGACCCTCAAGCACCAGCGCCGTCGGCCGAAGCCCCGCTTATGACGCCCGTCGAGCCGGCAACCCCCGACACGCCTGCGGCCGATTCTGCTGCAAGCGGCGAGACCAATCCCTGCTTCAATGGCAAGGGATCGATCAAGGAGGTGCTGGACGCCTGCGCCGCCTTCATCGCCTCGGGATCGACCGATAAGGATCGAATCGTCGCCGCTCATGGGAACCGAGCCATAGGCCTTTCCGCGACCCGCGATTTCGATGGGGCCATTGTCGAGATGAACGAGGCGATCGAACTCGAGCCGTCGGAGCCGAACCTCTATTTGATGCGTGGGGCGGCATACCGGGCCAAAAAGGACTTCGACAAAGCGATCGCCGATTTGGACGAGGCCATTCGCCTCGACGCGAGCCGCGGCGATTACTACATGCTGCGCGGCATGACCTTCGGCGACCAGGGCGACCTCGATCGTGCCATCGCCGAGCTCAATCAGAAGGTCAAGCTCGACCCCGATTCCGCGCCAGGCTACGCCAAGCGCGCCGAACTCTTCCGGCAAAAGAAGGACTATGACAGCGCTTTGGCAGACTATAGCGAGGTCATCAAGCGCGAGCCCACCAGCGCCAAGAACTATACCGATCGCGGCTGGGTCTACGTGCTCAAGGGCGACCTCGACCACGCCATGGAAGACTTCACCGCGGCCCTCAAGATCCATGAGAACGATGCATCCGCCCTCGTTGGCCGCGGCGTGGTCAAGAGCCGCAAGGGCAAGCCTACCGATGGCAGCGCCGACATCTCATTGGCGATCCATTTCGAGCCCGGCATCGTCGACGAGATCAAGAAACTCGGAGTGGAGTAGACGGAATCAGCCGGCGCGCTCCGGCGCCGCTTACCCCTCGCGTGGATAGTTGGGCGATTCCCGCGTGATGGTCACGTCGTGGACGTGGCTCTCCCGCAAGCTCGCCGGCGAGATGCGGATAAATTCGGCGCGGGCGGCGAATTCGGCCAGCGTCCGCGCGCCGGTATAGCCCATGGAGGCGCGCAAGCCTCCCATCAGCTGGTGCAACACGCTGCCGAGCGGGCCCTTATATGGCACTTGCCCCTCGACCCCCTCGGGCACGAGCTTCAGCGTGTCCTTGATGTCCTGCTGGAAATAGCGGTCGGCCGAGCCCCGCGCCATGGCGCCGACCGCGCCCATGCCGCGATAGGCCTTATAGGAGCGGCCTTGGTACAAATAGACCTCGCCCGGGCTCTCGTCAGTGCCGGCGAGCAGGGACCCGATCATCACGCAGTCGGCCCCCGCGGCGAGCGCCTTGGCGAGATCGCCGGAATATTTGATGCCGCCGTCGGAGATCACCGGCACGTCGTGCCTCTTCGCCACTTCGACGGCCTCGAGCAGCGCCGTGAGCTGCGGCACGCCGACGCCAGCGACGATACGCGTGGTGCAGATCGAGCCTGGCCCGATGCCGACCTTCACCGCATCGGCACCGGCATCGATCAGGGCCATGGTGCCGTCGCGCGTCGCCACATTGCCGGCGACGACTTGCACGGCATTCGATAGTCGCTTGATCCGGCCGATCGCTTCGAGCACGCGAGCCTGGTGCCCATGGGCGGTATCGACGACGATGAGATCGGCGCCGGCAGCGATCAGCTGCTCGGTGCGGGCAAAGCCTTCGTCGCCGACGCTGGTCGCCGCCGCCACGCGCAAGCGGCCCTGCTCGTCCTTGCAGGCATTGGGGTGCACCCTCGCCTTCTCGATGTCCTTCACCGTGATGAGGCCGATGCAGCGGTACTCGTCGTCGACGACGATGAGCTTCTCGATGCGGTGCTGATGCAGCAGGCGCTTGGCTTCCTCCATGTCGACGCTTTCCGTGACGGTGATGAGCCGCTCTTTGGTCATCAGCTCATGCACGGGCTGGCGCGGATTGGTGGCGAAGCGCACGTCGCGATTGGTGAGGATGCCGACAAGCTTGCCCTCACGCCCGCCGTTCTGCCCGGGCTCGACCACGGGGATACCGGAGATCTGATGGTCGGCCATCAGCTTCAGCGCGTCAGCCAGGCTCCCGGTGGGATTGATGGTAACCGGGTTCACCACCATGCCGGATTCGAACTTCTTCACCTGGGCGACCTGGGCGGCCTGGGCGTCGGGGTCGAGATTGCGGTGGATGACGCCGATGCCCCCGGCTTGCGCCATGGCGATGGCGAGCTTCGCCTCGGTGACCGTGTCCATGGCCGAGGACAGGATGGGGATATGCACGGAGATGGTGCGGGTGACGCGCGAGCTCACATCGACAGTGCTCGGCAGCACATCGGAGGCAGCTGGCCGAATGAGCACGTCGTCGAAGGTCAGCGCGACCTCGGAATCCTGCGAAAACTTGCCTTTATGTGGAAGCTGCCCTTCGGGCATCGGCCAACCTCATCTCACGGGCGGGGCTGCTTCTTGGCGACGCGAAGGGTCGGCGCGAAGCGTCCGGTTGGCGGCTTCCTTTAGCAGCTTGGAGGGACTTTGGGAAGCTGACGGGAGGGAATCCTTGCGCCCTAGCCCTTCAACCGATCGAGGCCTTTCAGCTGTTTGCGCAAGCGCGGCACCGCGAGCGCGATGAAGCTTTGCACCTTCGCTTGCGGCAGACGGTCCTCTCTATGCACCAGGCTCACGGGAATGGCGTCAGGCTCGAACGCCTCCAGGATGAGGCGCAACGAGCCGTCGTTGAGGCTCGCCTCGGCCTGATAGGAGAGCACGCGCGTAATGCCGAGCCCCGCTTTGGCGGCATCGATGGACGCCTCCGCCGCGTTGACGATGAGTCTTGGATGTACGCTCACCGGCTGGGTCTTTGCACCAGGATAGCTCCACCGCTCCGCCGACGATAAAGCTGTAAAGCTGATGCAGTCGTGGCCCGCAAGCTCCTGGGGCGCCGACGGCGCCCCTCGCCGCTTGAGATAGCCGGGACTGGCGCAAGTGACGTGGCGGATGGCACCGACCCGCGTCGCCATGAGCGATGAGTCCGGCAACGCTCCGATCCGGACGCCAATGTCGAACCCCTCCTCGATCAGGTCGACAACGCGGTCGACCAGCAGCATGCGCGCCGTGACGCGGGGGAAGCCGGAGAGGAACTCGGTCACGATCGGCAGCACATGCAGCCGGCCGAACATCGCCGGGGCGGTCACGGCAAGCTCGCCTTGCGGCTCCGCATGCTCCCCGGCGAGGCGCAAATCCGCGGCATCAAGCTCAGCGATGATGCGGCGGCAGGAGTCTAGATAATGCCGGCCGGGCTCGGTGAGCACGAGGTCCCGCGTCGTGCGGGTGATGAGGCGAGCGCCGATCTGGTCCTCGAGTGCCGCCAAATGACGGCTGACCGTCGTCAACGGCATGCCGAGCCGCCGCCCCGCCGCCGAGAGGCTGCCCGCCTCGGCAATTGCGACGAAGACCTTGATGGCGGCGAGCCGGTCCATTTTACCCTTCCGCAATACGGAATAATCCTTCCCATTCTTACAGGCTACTGCCAATAATAGGAAGGGTGCATATGAAGGGCGGCGGCGACCAAGACGCCAACCTTCAACCGAAAGGACAGCCCCCATGTGGAAATCTTTGATTGCGCCGTTTCTAGCCGCGATGCCTCCCGTCGGCTCGACGCAAGGGACCGATGAGATCAACGTCTCGAAAGGCGGAACGCTCGCCGGGCCGGGCCTCGCCGCCCATGGCTACGATGTCGTGGCCTTCTTCACGGACGCGAAAGCCTCGATCGGCACGGACTCTCACGCCCTGGCCCATGGCGGCGGCACCTACCGCTTCGTGAGCCAGGCCAACCTCGATGCGTTCAAGGCCAATCCAGCCAAATACGAGCCGGCCTATGGCGGCTTCTGCGCCTATGGCGTGACGCTCGGCAAGAAGTTCGACGGTGACCCGCGCTATTGGAGGATCGTCGACGGCAAGCTCTTTCTGAACCTCAACGGCGACATCCAGGCCGAATGGTCGAAGAACGTTCCCGGCAACGTCGTCAAGGCCAACGCCAATTGGAAACAGATTCACGGGACGCCGGTGGAAAGGCTCTAGCAGTCGCCAAGTCAGCGCCGGCTTCGGACCGAAGCTCCGAGGCCAGCCCCTCCCCGCAGGAGTACATCGTCATGACGCCTGCCTCGGACATCGCCTTCTCGCCTGCCGTCAAATCGGTGCAGAAACGGCGCGGCTCGCGTGCCGGCTACGCCCGTCTCGAAGCCAAAGGCGGCTGGGCGACGGCGATCGACGCCGATCTCGCCGGCTTCATCGCGGGCATGCGGTCGTTCTATCTGGCGACCGCCAGCAAGGAGGGGCAGCCTTACATGCAGCACCGCGGCGGCCCGCCGGGTTTCCTCCGCGTCCTCGACGAGAAGACGCTCGCCTTCGCCGATTTCAGCGGCAACCGGCAATACATTACCACCGGCAATCTTGCGGAAAATCCCAAGGCGATGATCTTCCTCATGGATTATCAGAACCGGCAGCGGGTGAAGATCTGGGGCACGGCGCGCGTGATCGAAAACGATCCGGAGTTGACCGCGAGCCTGTTCCCTGAGGCTTACCGTGCGCGTGCGGAAGCCGCGATCTTGTTCACCGTCGAGGCCTGGGACGCGAACTGCCCGCAACACATCCCACAAATGCTGTTCGCCGAGGACGTCGCCCCTACCGTCGACGCGCTGAAAGCGCGCATCGCCGCGCTCGAAGCCGAGAATGCGCGCCTGCGCGCCGACCCTTCGCCATCACCGACACCACCGCATGAAAGGACATGAGCCTTGAATAGCCCAAGCCACCGCGCCTATCCGAAGACCGCGGGCTTCCGCCTCGGCATCTATGTGTTCAAGGACGCCGAGATCGTCGACTACGCCGCGCCTTACGGCGTGTTCTCGGTGGCCCGGCGATTCGATCCCGAGCTCGACGCCTTCCTCATCGCCGACGCCATGCACCCGGTGCAGACGCAAGCGGGCCTCACCGTGGTGCCGAATTACAGTTTTCTCGACCGGCCCAACATGGACGCCTTCCTGATCCCCGGGGGCTTCGGCACCCGCCAGGAGACGCATAATGGTCGCTTGCACGATTTCATCCGCGCGCTTCCCGAAAAAACGCTGCTCACCAGCGTCTGCACCGGATCGTGGATCTATGGCGCCATGGGGCTGCTCGACGGCAAGGCCGCCACCAACCGGAAAGAACCAGACCGGCTTGAGGCGTCGAATTTCGGCAAGGTGCCGATCGACCGGCTGGCCGAGATCGCGCCCAAGGCCCGCATCTCCCGCGCCCGCGTGGTCGATACGGGTAAGATCGTCACCGCCGGCGGCATCACCTCGGGCATGGAGATGGGCTTCCATCTGCTCCGCCGCGCCGGCTACGACGAAACGCTGATCGGCGAGGTCGCCCGCGTGATGGAGTATAAAGCCGCCTACGACCTGTACAAAGGCGATGTCGAATATGCCGATAGCTGAGCGCTGGCACCTCCATGCTTCGAGACGTCGCCTTAGGCAGCTCCTCGTCGCAATGGTCCGAGCCGCTAACTCCCGGTGACACCCCTACCCCGATACCTGGTGGCCAGCACATAGACTTCAGGCGACTCGGCTCGTGAGGCCTTCGGCTTCACATGCTGCACCTTGGCGAAGGATTGCTTCAGACGCGTGAGAAGCTCCTGCCCGGCGCCGCCCTGAAATACCTTGGCGAGAAAGGTGCCGCCAGGAGCGAGCACCTCCTCGGCAATGTCGAAAGCAGACTCGACCAGCGCGACCACACGCAAATGATCGGTCGGCCGGTGCCCGGTCGCGTGCGCCGCCATGTCGGACAGCACCACATCGGCGCGACCGCCCTTGAGCGCGGCCCGGATGCGGTCGAGCGCTCCCGCCTCGGTGACATCGAGAAGAAGCAGCTCGACGCCGGGAAGATGCTCGATCTCGGTCAGATCGACGGCCATCACCTGACCTTGCCCCGCGCCCGTGCCCACCCGCTCCGCGGCGATCTGGCTCCAGCCGCCGGGCGCCGCTCCGAGATCAACCACCGCCATGCCGGGCTTGAGGATGTGGTGCTTGTCGTCGATCTCAATGAGCTTGAAGGCGGCGCGCGAGCGATAGCCTCTGCGCTTCGCCTCCTCGACGTAAGGGTCGTTAAGCTGGCGGGCGAGCCAGCGCGTCGATCCCGTCTTCCGCCCCTTCGCCGTGCGAAGCTTGACGGTGAGCCTCCGGCCTCCGCCGCCCCGCTCGATGCCGCCGCCTTTGCTCTGTCTTACCATTTGCTAATCCAGTGAGTTCGCCCAAGATCTTGACCCTTTAGGCCTACCGGGCCCATGTCCACTGGGTCAGTCCCTCTAACACCTGGCACATGCCCCGCTATTTCGTCACCCTTATCGTCGCGGTCGCGCTCTTTATGGAGACGATGGACTCGACGGTGATCGCGACGTCCCTGCCGGCGATCGCGCGCGACATGGGCGAGGATCCGATCGCGCTCAAGCTCGCGCTCACCTCTTACCTGTTGTCGCTTGCCGTGTTCATCCCGTTGAGCGGCTGGGTCGCGGACCGTTTCGGCGCCCGCACCGTGTTCCGGGCGGCGATCGTCGTCTTCACCTTGGGCTCCGCGGCTTGCGGCTTTGCGCAGTCCCTCCCCGACTTCATCCTGTTCCGCATCGTGCAGGGCATCGGCGGCGCTATGATGGTGCCGGTCGGGCGCCTCGTCATCCTGCGCACCGTGCCCAAAGCCGAGCTGATCTCGGCGCTCGCCTGGCTCACCATCCCTGCCTTGCTCGGCCCAGTGATCGGGCCGCCGCTTGGCGGCTTCATCACCACCTTCGCCTCTTGGCGCTGGATCTTCTGGATCAACATTCCGACCGGCCTGTTGGGCGTCATTCTCGCCACGCGCTTCATCGCCAATATCCGCGAGGGGGAGATGCCGCCCCTCGACGTCAAGGGCTTCATCCTGTCGGGCATCGGGCTCGCTGGGCTCGCCTTCGGCCTCACCACCATCGGCCAGGGACTTTTTCCGCCGGCGGTGGTGATCTCGCTGCTCGCCGTCGGGTCCATCGGCTGTTGGCTCTATGTCCGCCATGCCCGCACCACGCCCGACCCGCTCATCGATTTGAGCTTGCTCAAGGTCGAGACCTTCTATGCGAGCGTCGTTGGGGGCTTCCTCTTCCGCGTCGGCATCGGCTCCACGCCCTTTCTGTTGCCGCTGCTGTTGCAGCTCGGCTTCGGCCTCTCGCCCTTCAAATCTGGAATGCTCACCTTCTCGACCGCCGTCGGCGCCATGGCCATGAAGACCACCGCGGCACGAATCCTGCGCCGCTTCGGCTTCAAATCCGTGCTCATGGTCAACGGCGTGGTGAGCTGCCTGTTCATCGCGGCGCCGGCGCTGTTCCTGCCAATGACGCCCCACGCCATCATTCTTGCCGTGCTGCTGGTCGGCGGTTTCTTCAAGTCGCTGCAATTCACGAGCATCAACACGCTCGCCTACGCCGACATCGAGCCAAGGGCGATGAGCCGGGCGACCAGCTTTGCGAGCGTGGTGCAACAGCTTTCGATGACGGCCGGCGTCGCCGTCGGGGCCCTGGTGCTGGAGGTCGAGCGCCATGGGCGTCCCGAGACGGCGGTGCACGCCGCCGACTTCGCCGCCGCTTTCATCGTCGTCGCCGCCATTTCCACCGCCTCGGTCTTGATTTTCGCGAGGTTGCCGAAGTTGGCCGGCGCGAGCCTTTCCGCTCCGGCTCGCCCCGTGGGCACGGTCCAAGAACCAGTACCTCCGGCCTGAGCCTGATTCCGCCAAAGAAAGCCGCGTTAGCCTCTCAGGGCGCCAGCCCACGGCCCGCGCGCGCGGTTGCGCTCACGAAGCGCGGCGGTCGTGACCATCCTCGGCCATGAGCGTGGTGAGGATACCTTCCCGCAAACCGCGGTCGGCCACGCGCAATCGCTGGCATGGCCAGACCCTGAGCAGGGCCTCGAGGATGGCGCAACCCGCAAGCACGAGATCGGCGCGCTCCTGGCCGATGCAAGGTTGCGCCACGCGCTCGGCATAGGTCATGGCAATCAGGCTGTTTGATACGGTGCGGGCATCGCCGGCGCCAAGCCAGCAGCCGTCGACGCGCGCCCGCTCATAAGCCGGCAGACCGAGATGGATGCCGGCAATGGTGGTGACGGTACCGGAGGTGCCGAGGAAATGGGTGCCCCCTCCGGCGATGCGGTGTCCGAAGCGGTGCTCGGCTTCGAAGTCCTTAATCGCCGCCATCACGTCCATCACCATGGCCTCGTAATTCTCGCGCGTGACGTCGCGGCCGCCATGGCGCTCGGCGAGGCTCACCACGCCGATTGGCAGCGACGTCCAGGCGGCGATGCAGCCCTGCACCTCGAGACGGTCATAGTTGGAACGGCGCCAGGGCCGGTCGAGCTGGGTGAGATCGAGCCAGATCAATTCCGAGCTGCCGCCGCCAATATCAAAGACGAGCGCCCAATCGCAATTGCGGTCGATCAGCGACGCGCAGCCCGAGACCGCGAGCCTTGCCTCGGTCTCCCGGCTGACGATGTCGATCGCAAGACCGGTCTCATGGCGCACGCGCTCGATGAACTCGGCGCTGTTCGACGCAATCCTGCACGCCTCGGTGGCGATCAGGCGCGAGCGGGACACGCCTCTTCGCCGCATTTTGTCGGAGCAGATCTTCAGCGCCTCGATGGTGCGGGCGATAGCGGCCTCGGATAGGCTCCCGGTGCGGTGCACGCCCTCGCCTAAGCGAATGATGCGGGAGAAGGCATCGATGACGAGAAAGCCGCGCCGCGACGGCCTAGCGACGAGCAGCCTGCAATTGTTGGTGCCGAGATCAAGAGCCCCGTAAACCGGAGACGCGCTGCGCCGCGCGCGCGCACCCGCATTACTCTTGCCCAGGGCTGCCCCCAATAGGCCCTCAACCGGCGCGTTCATCAGCGCACGGGCCGCCTGCGTCGGACCGCCGCCTTCCCCGCAGCCATCGGTCTCACTCCGCCCGGCTTTGAGGTCGGGCGGAGGATTGGCAGCCGCGCGGGCATTGCCGCTCGGCCCAGTCACGATGTTCAACCCTTAAAGCCGCGGAACCCCCTGACCTAGGGTCTGGGCACTCGGCCTCGGCGCTTGTTCAATGCCCCACTCTAGCAAGCTCGCGTCGCAGGTAAAGGAGCTTTTCCCGAAGGCCGATGATGGAGCGGCACGGGCGGGCAAAACTCGGTATAACTTCGCAAAGGCCTTCAATTGCGCCCGATCCGCGCCATCACAATGTCGCCTTTCTGGCTTCGTAGGTGGGCCCATCTGTTGAACCCAAGACACCAATGTAGACTTTAGTATAGACGAGCGAATCGACCCGCAACCAACCCGGAGGAAAACCATGGGGTATGACAGACTGAAAGCGACACAGCTTCGAAGATCATCGCATCTTCGCTTTGGGCCAACCCTCGTAGCGGCTCTCTTGTTGGGTCTCGCCTTGGGCGTCGCCATACCGCTGAGCTCGGTTTCGGCGGGCGTCCCGAACGGTGCGAAAGCCTCGGCAAGCCTCGACGGCGCCCCGGTCAAGCAGGCGCTTCCCAGCGAAGCCGCCAAGGGATCCGACGGTGTGATCGTCGTTGCCGGCAATCACAACAACAAAAACAAAAACAAGAACGGGAACAACAACAAGAACTGGAACCACAAGAACGTGGTCGTGGTTCGGCCCTATCGGCATTGGAACAAGCAGCCTTACTACGGGACGGTGATCGGTGGCATTGCGCTGGGCACCATTTTGGGAGCGGCCGCCTATTCGGCCGTGGCCCCGGCGCCAAATCTCTGCTGGTACTGGGCCGATCCGTCGATGACGCAAGGCTATTGGGACTATTGCTGACCTCAGACGCGGCCTGCGCCCGTAGCTCAACGGATAGAGCACCAGACTTCGAATCTGGGGGTTGCAGGTTCGAGCCCTGCCGGGCGTACCAATATCTGATAACAAGAACAAGGAGTTGCCGCTTGTCCTGAGTGGGCGATCCCTCCAAAAAATAATTCTAGGTCACAGATAGGTCACACAACTCGCCGCAGCCCCCGGGAAAGCTATCACGCAGCGCGCCAGTTCAGGCTTCTGCGCTGCTCAACGCATCACCTTTGTTCATATGGATATGGCACCCGTCCGTAGGGGTTCGATGGTGACGCTCCATATGGATTTGAAGGTGGTGCTTGTTCGTATGCGTTCGATGGTGACGGGGGTTCATATGAGTTCGAGTATGGCGCTGGCTCATATTGCGGGTTCGGTGCTGGCTCATATTGCGGGTTCGAGACTGGCGGCAACGGCTCCACGGCAGATGTTTGCCAGGGGCGACAGCAGCCCACCAACGCAACGGAACCGACTGCAAAAGCGATGGCGACGACGGTACGCATGGGTAATTCTGGGCCGGTCCCAAACAGCCTTCAAGAGAAACTGCCCCAAGCGGAACGTTGAGGCCGTCTCCCGCAATTCCACCGTCTACGCTGAACTTAAAAACGGCCCCAAGAGCTTGTGCTCAATGCTTTGCCGAACCGTTAACCCGCTCTGCCTAGGTCTGGCGGTTTCAGGCTGCGCGGTGGAGTGAGCAGTGTTGTATTTCTCCTATGCAAGCGGGGCATCATGATATGCAGTGACCACATCGCCTGGGCCGCCGAGTCCATCGCGGTTTTTCAGCGGCACTGCCGCACTGGCGATGAGCATGCCGTCGCAGACTTGATCTGCGATCTTGGCCACTTGGGATCTCGACTTTCTCAGTGAGGTCAGGCGGGGCATCGGGCACTGGTACGCCGAGCATCATGCTTGACAACCCCCGACCGGACGCCGCAGTCGAGATCACCGTCAAGCCGAGATAGCCCACTGCGCTTTAAGAGTGGCTCGGCGTCGGCATAGCGGCCTTGTTGGTAAAGTTGGATTGCTTGCTGATTTAGTCGCGTCGCCTCTTCAACGCTTTGCGCAAATGCGACGGAACGGCTCAACACCCAACACACCGATGGAAACTGCCAATACCGAAACGAGAAAGCGACACTTGCTTAATCTAAAGCTCTCCATCGCACACGATGGTCGACACGAGAGATAAAACAACGATCACTTAGTCGGTGAATTCTGTGTCGAAACAATGCTGCTCGCCAGCTACATAGCGAGTATCCCTCGCGCTTTACCGTCCCGGCGCTCCCTCACGCCGAGCGGAACCGCGAGCGGTGCGCAAAGTTTTAGTCCTATGGACTGGCACTTCACACTCGCTGAAGTCCTCGCCGTTGGCGTAGCCCTGCCGCTCGTCTTCACCTTGGTGGTGTACAGCGTGGTTTACGTGATCGGCTGGGTTATCGACCGCCTCGCTAAACAGCCATTTTCGGCTAAGCCACCAAGGGGCTGACGCCGAAGCGAGGCAAGTCAGTCGCGTCGCTAGGGCTTTTCACGAGTCTCGGTCACGGAGAGGGTTTCCAAAAGCTCTGCTCGATCAGATGCCGGAGGCGGAAAAGGCTCCGGTTTACTCGGGCGGGAAGGGCACCTCGCGCCTCCCTTCCTAGAGTATCCCGGCCGTGATCAAGCCGACCAGGATGAACGAGAACAGGCAGAACAGCGTGAACGCCACGACATCTGCCTCGCGCTTGGTTTTCGGGGGGAGCAAAACCGCTTTGGCGATCACGTCGTATTTGATGTTCTTGGCAGCCAAATGCTTTTCTAACGTCGGGGCAATGGCCATGTTCTACCCTCCTTTGCGACGCAAGCCTCGCAATCCGTAGGCCCCCTACCTAGCCCTAGGACTGGCCCTTCTTCGTCTCGGCCGCCAGTTGAACCCATGTCTTGACCATTGCGGCGAACGTGTCTCGCGCTATTGCGTCGGGTAAGTTTTGCGGCAGCCGCGCGCACTCAAGCGCACGTTGCAGCACGGTCAAAGAACGCGCTTTGTTTAGATTGGGTTCCCGGGGAGGGGCGTCGGCTTCGGTATACGTCCGCCCGTCAAGCTGACTTAATGACTGTCAGTTTGGCTCGTGCGACGATGATAGCAAACTCGTCGTCGCTCATCTCTACAGCCTTGCGGAAGGCCTCGTTGTCGCCGGTGTGTTCACGTTCCTACGTCGCAGAGGAGCTGTCATGCTGTGGATAAGTCACCTGCCTTCGGTCGTTAACAACTTGCCCCACTTGTGTTGCGCCCTTGTCACGGCTGCAAAACCTTCGGCTTTCCGGGAGTTTAGTCTCTTGCTTGTACTAATCTCGAGGGGAGAAGCCGAAAGTACCTCTGCGCAGGCATTCCGTTTGCACAACTCCATTGTTAGTGTGGTCGCGGTAAACATGTGAGGGGACCATGCGCGACATCCGAAGCGATTTACAAGAACGTGCAAATCTCATCGACGAACAAATGAGGGCTGCTTATGCCCACTTCGACAAATTTGTTGAGCAAGCTCAAAGGGACCGCGATGCGAGAATAGCTGACCTGAAGTCGGGCCTCGCAATGATTACAAAGTTCATGGATTTTGAGCAGCGGTACATCGGCAACGTACCGCTTGCGGCTCCATCGTCATCCCTGATTTCGCTTGCAGATCTTTTCGTGCGCAAGCTCAATGAGGTCGGCCCGATTTCAAAGGAGGATCTTATCGACCTAGCTGTGAAAGAGGGTTATTTCCCTGACGCTGAAAAGGCTTTGCAGGTAGTCCACCCTATGCTCGTCAACATGCTACGAAGCGAGCAAATCCGCGAGTTGCCAAACGGGACCTTTGCGCCTCCCATTCTATCGCAAGCAATGAAGCTTAGAAGGGTGATGTAGGCAGAAGCGGACTCTAGATCGTGCACGGGAGGGGTAATGCGCGACATTCGGACCGATCTTCAAGAGCGTGCCAATTTCATCGAGAAGCAAATTGCTGCAACCGACACTGATTTCGAGAAAACGCTCCAATTACTCCAACGAAAATTAAAAACCGAACTCACCGCCCTTGGCGTGGCCATGTTGGCTGAACACTACCGTTTGTTCCTGAAGGACCTTCTTCGGTGACCGCAAAGCGGTCTGACGACACCCTTTGTGATCCCATAGGACTCCCCGTTCGAGCCCTGCCGGGTGCACCAGTTTCAAGGGCTTGACTGGGCCTGGTCGAGCGACGGTCGGTATTGACGCGCTTACGCCGCGCCGAGCAGCGCCTTGAGAACGAAAATAGCTTGGGCCGGAGCATAGCTCCGGCCCAAGCTTTGCGGCACTTGCGGCTTGGGGGGCCGAGGGACAGGCCGCGATCAGCTGTCAATGAGCGTCGGCGTAGATCTACTCGCCGGACTGCAAGGAAACGGGGGGGGCTCCTCGCAGCGCGCTCACCATCAGCAAGACTTAATTTACCATAAGCTCCGCGTGCAAAGTGCAACTAGGTAAAAGCATGGTTAACGGAGGGCGCCGCTAGAGCGTTTTCCGATAAAAAGGCATCATACCAACGGCGTTGACCATCAAACGATGTGAGCCCAATTCCTCATACCGATTGACGTGATTGTTTCGGGCTGATGGGTCAGCCTGTTCCAGGCATCGCAGCCGGCCGCAAGAATGTCTTCGTAGGTCTCGAAGACTCGGTTGGAGAGCCAGTTCTGGCGGATGTACTGCCAGACGTTTTCGACCGGGTTCAGCTCCGGTGAGCG